>ERZ779850.47-NODE-47-length-133294-cov-27.913892_pt1 | contig 133294 bp, 124 predicted proteins | sample MGYA00511249_ERZ779850 | MGnify/ENA primary metagenome ERZ779850 (study PRJEB29588, sample SAMEA2162475) | human gut metagenome | biome: human gut; feature: human-associated habitat; material: faeces | place: Denmark | collected 2008/2010 ...
TGTATTTCAACAATTTCAAAGGCCCATTAACCAACTTTTATTGGACAGTAGTGATGATATATGATAAATAATCTTTTCTAGTATGCTTAGGTTTATATTAATATTTTGTGTTGCTCTTCTTTCGTGGAAGAGCAACTATGCTCATAAGAGATATAAGGGAAAGGCTGTTGATTTACAAATTGAAAAATGGGATAATTCTGAAATGGCTGTAGGTTATTCGGCGTTTTCAATAAAAGATAAATTTGTTTGGTGTGGTTCGGCCATTCGTTCCAAAGAAGATGGTAAATATTATTTGTTTTATTCTGCAATGGATAGTGGGGAAAACTGTCCGCCTTTTATTGATTCTTGGGTATTAGGGTCAAAAATAGGTGTTGCTGTTTCTGATTCCCCATATGGTGGTTATAAAGATTTAGGGATTTTTTACAATAAAGATGGGTATATTCCAGATAATTCTTCTTGGGATGCACAGACTGTTCACAATCCTCATATTAAATATTTCAATGGTAAATATTATTTGTATTATATCGGAGCTGTTGATCCGGGGGCGAATGCTTATGTAAAAGGACATTTAAACAGGAGAGATCGAATACAGCAAAATCTGAAATTAGGAGTAATTTGTTTTGAAACTATAGAAGACTTTCTGACTGGAAAAGTTAGTTGTAATGAACAGCCTCTGCTTGTGCCTCGTACCCGTGTCAAAGCAAATAATGTACTGGAACCTTCGGCAGAGGGGACTGTTATAAAACCTGATAATCTTATTATGGTAAATCCTTCTGTTGTGTATCGTCCTTCGGATAGAAAGTATTTACTTTATTTTAAAGGAAATGTATATGATCCTATGTGGCGAGGAGTACACGGTATAGCCATAAGTGATAATCCGGAAGGTCCTTTTAATGTGCAGGATGACTATGTATTTGAGTTTGAGACACCAGATGGAAGTAAATTGAATGCTGAAGATCCGTTTGTTTGGTATCATCGGAAAGATAAGTGTTTTTATGCTGTATTCAAGGATTTCACAGGAGGATTTACGAAAGGTAAACCGGGACTGGCTATCATGTATTCAAAAGATGGAATAGACTGGAAGTTACCCCAAAACTCTTTATTTATGGAAAAGGGAATTATATTGAAAGATGGAACTCATATATCGGTAGATCGGTTGGAACGCCCACAGTTAATACTTGATGATAACGATAATCCTATTGTGCTTTATGCTGCATGTTCAATAACATCTGTCAATCAGAAAAAGGATGGAAGTTCATTTAATATTCAGATTCCAATAATGCTCCAAGAATGATTATATGAAAAATGAACTTTATATTTTTCAAGTAAACAGCAAATAGATTAAAGGTAAATAGTCTTTTAATTCTATGCGAAGTTGTTTTAGTGCTTGTTGTATACGGTAGTCCACTGTTTTGGGGGAAATATTTAGTTGTACAGCAATTCCCTTATAGCTCATATCGTGGAAGCGATGCATGATGAATGCTTCGCGATATGAGGAGGGAAGTCGCAAGATTGCCTCTTGTATTTGTTTTTGCAGTTCTTCTATTTGGAAAAGTCCTGCATCTAATATTAGTTCCTGAAATTCTTGAGAAAAATATTTTTCTGCACGTATTTTGGTTTCTTGTTGAGAAATACGGTTTAGAGAACGATGATAAACAGCCGCAAATAAATAATGACTTAAGGAAGATTGGATAATAACTGATTCTCTGTTTTCCCAAAGCCAAAGTAGTGTATCTTGAGCACATTCTTCGGCATCTTCTAAACTCACCATTTTATGGCTATAAGCACATAATGCAGGATAATATTTCCGAAATAACATGTCAAATGCTTTTTCGCTTCCTGTCTGTATGGCTGATAGCAATTTATGGTCTTCCAAGGGTAGCATTATTGGTCTTTTTTATTGTTCAACAAAAATATATATTTTTTCATTATGAAAAAAATGTTTCGTTGATATTGAGGGCTTTATTGAAATTGTTTTGATGTTTTATTTTGGAAAATTATTCATGATTAGGATTTATAATAAAGAAATATACAGAATATATTCTTGATTTAAATCAAGTAAAATATGCTAATACTTGATTTTTAACTATTTCTATTTTTATAAATGCTTCATTAAATTTTATCTTTGCGGCGCAAAACTAAAAAACTTAACAAGATGTCAGAAAACAAAACTGTAAAGTATCATATTCCGGAACAAGGAATATATTTGTATGCTCGTACAAGTGAAGGTAAAACAGAAATGATTGTCTTGAACAGTACGGATAGAGAGCAAGTTCTGCCAAGTAGTCATTATCAAGCTTTGACAAAAGAATCTAAGGAAGGAAAGATTGTTTCAACAGGTAAGAAAATTGATTTTACAGAGAATCTTACTTTGTCTGCTCGTCAGTCATTGGTAATCGAATTTTAATAAGACTGATTAGATTTATATAAAACAGAGAGGTGAAAGAAATCTTGAAAGAGATATTTTTACCTCTCTGTTTTTATTATACAATCGAGATTAATCTCCCCGATAATAATATAATAAAGAATGTCTGGCTATGAAGTCTGCGTTCTGCTGTACCAGTTCTTTTTCTGTTCCGTCGGGTAGTTGTGCGTCGGGAATAAGTTTGTTGTTTATGCAGTGTACCAATAGGTCGGGTGGACAAAGCATTTCTTCTGTAAGCATACGGAAAGCATTTGCTTGTGCTCTTTCGCTGTCATAAAGTGGGTTTTCCCGATCAGCAATATATTCACAGATATCTTTCGCAAGCAATACCCCTTTTTCTGGTTCTGTCATTAAAATGAAATTTTTATATTCTTTCATTTGAGGGAGAGTATGGTTGTCATCATCCTGCCATTTGAGGACATTTACCAGAAAGCGGCGTAGTTCGGTGTAACCGTTCAGATAAACAATTCTCTTGCCATTTGTGCCTTCAATAAAATTACGGTATATTTCCCGATTCTTGTCCTGAATTTCTTGTGGTATTTCAGGATTACCGGTAAAGAGTCCGTTTATTTGTTTCCAGGCATCTGACGTTGTAAGCAGGGAAATCCATTCATGCAGAAACAATGCCAGTGGTCCGACAGGTACAATAAAACGGTCATTTGGAGCAATTTGTTCGATATAAGGCAGCATCGAAGGCTCTGTCAGGTAACTATGTCCGAATAACCACGTCAGTTTACGATCTGCTTCTACAGCGGTGCCCGGATGGTCGAAATAATGATTTAAGGATTCATTTTCAGGAGCATTTTCATAAGCCTCCTCCAAGATTCCGTAAAAGATTCTTGCCTGTTCTTCAATAGCGTGTTCATTGGGATTTATATATGTCTTTTCGTGCAGAGAAGCTGCTTTCTGCCATGTATTCCAAATGATAAAACGGATATCTTCCTCGTTTATTTCATCAGCTACGTAATTGGAGTTTGTAGGGTAAAAGGGAAGATACCTGCCGTACAAACGTTTGTGTTCGGCTGTAAAACTTTGCCATAATCCTAATTCTGATATCTGATCTTCCAGATAGGCAGCAATGTACATACTCAATTTTTTACGGAAAATATCCGGTAGTGTGGTTAATGTACAAGCACCATATAGTTTGTTCGACAGGTTTACAAAATAACTGTCTGAAGGTTGTACGGCTGTATATGGATGTATTTTCAGCCAGTCGTTGGTATAAATCTGAAGCTTATTCATGGCAGTGAAAATGAATTAATGTTTAGAAAAGGCAGTGATCAGTAATGAACAACTTGCCAGACAGATACCTACACCTGTAACTCCAGCCCATCCAAACTGGTGCCAGAATGTACCGGCAAGGAATGTTCCAAGTGATCCTCCCAGAAAATATGTTGTCATGAAAATAGTATTGACTCTGTTCGAGGCTTGTGGAACGAGCGACAATGCACAAGTCTGATTGCTTATCTGTACACACTGCATACCGATATCAATCAGAATAATACCGGCTATGATTCCGATATAGCTGTCCTGAAAAAAATAGAGGATAAGCCACGAGAGAATCATGATGCTGCAACCTATGTAATTGAACATTCTAATTCCCAGTATACGTACAAACTTACCGACAAAGGAAGCAGTCATAGCTCCGGCAATACCACATAAACCAAGCATACCGATGACATTGTTTCCGGCGTAGAAAGGAGCTCCGCTCATTTTAAAGGCCAGGCATGCCCATAAAGTAAGAAAACATCCAAAACAGATTCCGGCACGTAGAGAAACCAGTCGCAGTGTAGCATTTTCCTTTACCAAAGTAAATACAGATTTCATTAGTCCGGTGTAAGTACCTTTATAGTTAGAAGGCATGTCAGGCAATATGCGGACAATAACGAATATGCAGATAAGCATTAATACAGAAGCAATGTAAAAAATGGTTCTCCATCCCCAGTATTCTCCCACAATACCACTTACAACCCGCGAGCCAAGGATTCCTGTCAGCAGTCCGCTTACCAGAACTCCTACATTTTGTGCTTTCTTTTCCGGCTGTGAAAACTGTGCTGCTATCGGAATGAAAATCTGTGGCATGACAGAGCAGATGCCCGTAATCAGCGAAGCCTGTAAAACAAAATAAATGTTTAGGGCTACAGCAAATCCCAGCATGCTTACGGAAAGTAAAAGGAAGTTGATAACAATGATGTTACGGCGTTTATATAAATCTCCAAGGGGAATAATGAATAACAATCCAAGCGCATAACCGATTTGGGTAGTCATTGGAATCAGGTTCGCTGTAAACTCAGAAACCCGTAAGTCCTCACTTATTTTATTTAGCAATGGTTGGTTATAATACAGATTGGCAACGGATATTCCCGCAATAATAGCCAGCATCCACAATAGTGATGCTGGGATTCCTTTATTTTCTTCTAAAACTCGTTTCATGCCGCAAATTTACGTATTTTTTGCGAGCTTATTCTGTTTTTGTCTCGATAGGAACTGTATTTTCTTTGTATGCGGCAAATCCTTTTACCTTTACCCGTTCTTTCTTTTCTTCTTCTGCTACGGCAGTATTGCCCAGTTGGTTCATGTATTCTTTTATAGCATTGTGGGTGTCGAAGAAATAGTCGAGCAACATTTTCAAGTGGTCTTCCAGTTCACCTTCGTTGGGTGAGAAAAAAGTGTGGCAGTGTGAATGGATTCCTACGGTCTTTTCATCTTCATCTACCATAAAAACTGTTGTAACCAATGAATTGACATTGACTAGATTGATGATTTCTTTCAGGTAAGGAAAAGCCTCGTTGTCAGTATTGATTGATCCCCACCAAGGATTCCATATCATGATGAAACGGTTTTCCTCTTCGGCAGCGATATAAAAATCATCTCCCTGATATTTAAATGTAACATGTCCTTCATTGTTTATTTCAGGCTGGCAGCCGATTTTTTTCAGCACGCTGATAACAAGTTCTTGTGTACTTATGCTCTCTAGCTCTGTCTTTGTCATACGTTCTAAATGTTCCAGACGTTTCTTCCGGATGTTCATTGTTTTCAATACGAGCAGGACTACGGGCCACATGGCCAGTGCGATGACGGCTATCAGGATGGTGATGTCTGTTATGTTATTCATAATTAGAGATTTTTAGGTTACACATAAAAGATTGCTTTGTGTTTCTCTAAAGATACTAATTATAAATGTGAAAAGAATTTTTTTATCAGGCTTTTATACTTTTTTAAATGATATGTATGCAGCAAAAGAGCAATATATTTGTTTTATAATTGAAACTTTTAAAAAGAAGAAGCTTATGAAAAAGATTGTATTATTTATGATAATGACCTTGACCTTATTGGCAGGGCATATTCAGGCACAAGACACAGAGAAGAAGTTGTCTCGTGAAGAGAAAAAAGCTTTGCAAGAACAGTTGGATAGCTTGTTTGCTGTCGAAGCTATACAGGCTATTAATGAAAAGGCTTTTACATTGGAAGCCGACCAGGTTGTATTTAAATACGGCAATATGGCTTACGTTAATTCGAATACAAATTTTGTTTCCGTAAAAGGCGATAAAGCTGTAGTGCAGGTGGCATTCAATATACCTGTCAGTGGTCCGAACGGAATAGGTGGCGTAACTGTTGATGGCAGTGTTTCCGATTATGAAGTAAAGACTGATAAAAAAGGAAATCTTTCACTTTCGATGAATGTAATGGGAACAGGTATTTCTGCCCGGGTAAATATCAGTATGCCGAAGGGAACAAACAAAGCTACGGTGGAAATCAATCCTAATTTCAACTCCAACCGAATGACGTTGAACGGAGTGGTTTTGCCTATACAGAAAAGCAGTGTCTTTAAGGGACGTTCATTGTGATATTTGTAAATATAATGAATTTAAGACTTATGAAAAAGATTTTATTTATTATGGCTTGCATGACGGGAGTATTTATGGCGTCGTGCGAAAAAGATCCAGATATGGGAGAACTGGATGCAGATCTGGTGGTATATACAGACCATGACAGTAATACAGACTTCAGTAGTTTTCAGACTTATTTCTTGCCGGATAGTATTTTGGAAGCAAGTGGAGTACATGCTTCATACTGGAAGGATGAGAATGCTAAAATGATTATCAGCGCGGTAGAAAGCCAGATGAATCGTCGGGGATATGAACGTATTACTGACCCGGAATTAAAAGATCAGGCAAATATAGGTTTGCAGCTCTCATATGTTTCACAAACCAATCAGGTGATAACTGGTGGTGGCTATTGGGGCGATCCGTTTGGCGGCTGGTGGAGCAGTGGCTTTTGGGGACCCTGGTGGAGTGGATGGTATTATTCATATCCTGTAACTTATAGCTATGATACTAATACGCTGGTTATGGAAATAGTCGACTTGACTGATAAAAGTGAAGATGGCACTCAGAAAAAGCTTCCGGTTGTATGGTATGCCAGTGCATCCGGCTTCCAGTATAACAATAGTAAAATAAACATGCAGCTATTACTGAATGGAGTTGATCAGGCTTTCAATCAGTCTACTTATATCAATACTGAAAAATAATGGAGGATGTTAATAATGAAAACAAATAGTATATTCAAAAAACTGGCCTTGGCATTCTGTGCTTTGGCTATGTTTGCAACGCAAAGCTACGCTCAGTGGGATTCTCAAAAGGCACATCTTATTGTTGATTGGCAGATGAATGCACCGGTTTCTACAGATTTTGCCGATAAGATAAGCGGATGGGGAATGAATTTTGAAGGGCTGTATGAGTTGACACCTCGTTGGTCGGTAGGAGCCTTTATTAATTTTCATACCAATCATAAATATATAGGCAGACAGACACTTCAGCTATCTCCAACTGAGGCATTGACAACAGATCAGCAGCGTTCAGCCTATCAGTTACCTTTTGGTGCAAGTGTTTCCTATAATTTGTATAACGGCAGATATGTGAAACCGTATGTTGGTGTAAAACTGGGAACTGCTTTTACTCGTTATACTACATACTACGGTACAGGAGGAGTTTACGATGACGGATGGGGATTTTATGCCTCTCCAGAACTTGGCTTAAAAATATATCCTTCTCCTTATCGTCGCTTTGGTTTCCACATAGCAGGATATTATAATTATATGACTAATGAAATGTCAACGCTTACTGGAGATGTGACAGGACAAAGTAATGTCGGTTTTCGTTTGGGTGTAATCTTTTAATTCCTGAGATTTACACGTTTTTATAAAAGGCTCTATCATTCCAATAAGTGGAGAACTGATAGAGCCTTTTGGTTTTCTGTAATTTCAGAAAATACTCAGTTTATTTCTATGTGCATTATATTTCAGACTGTCTTATTTTCTTATTCTTTTTTGCCATTGAGCATATTCTTTATAAACATTTTCTCCAGATCGGTTCAGCCAGCTGTATCCATTACGACGCTCATAGCCGATTTCGGACAGATGATAGCGCTTTATACCATCCCGGTCGCAGAAAAAAGGACGGTTAGTTTCTAGTTCATAGAATCTTGCCCACATTGGCTTGCAGTCTTCACATGGTGCTACACGGCGGTCTTTCTTTCCATCCTTATTGATGAAGGATTCTATTTTAATGCCTTTTATCTCTGAATCTTTGAACCATTGTACTGCTGATTCTATACTTTGAATAACCTCTGCTGAAAGATTAGGAAGCTGCATTAAATAAATTACGATATTAGCCGATTCTGCTCCGCTCAATGACGGAAGCTCATAAGCTCGCGCTTTTACCGGAGCAAATGTTTTACGGTCGTGCTGTGCGCACCAAACGGTAAGTTTACCATGCTGTTTAACCTGTGTTTTGAGTATGCATTCTACTCCTTTATCTATTGCTTTCTGAGCTTTTTGGCGGGTTGATTCTGGCAGGTAGGTGAAAGGGATTTTCCGTTACTTACATCGCGAAGCAGATTCATTACATTTATCATGGCGTTATCGTTGTAAGTTATTTGAACATAATATCCTTTGGGACGCGGATAAAACTGAGGCCACCCACCGTTTTCGTATTGAGCTTCGAACAGATAGTCCAGTCCGCGTATAGCCGCTTCTTTATATGTTTCGTCGTGAGTGGCGTTGTATAATCTGGAAAGATAGATTATTTCTGTTGTGGTGGCTCCATTGTCAATCGTACTGGCATTGACGTCATTTTTGATTTCCAAAGCTTTTTCTTTGTTGTCGGGTGTCTGAAAAAAATTAATGTTTTTGGGCCATCCGCCTGTAGGTTGCTGGTATAAAAGAACTGTTTCTGCCACTTCTTTTGCTTTGGGAGTAGTGAAAAAAGAGTCTTCCAGCCGAGGAGCTTCTTTTACCCACTTTTTGTAACTTATTTCTTGTGCTTGTATGGTATTGAGACTGCATACAGCAATGACTGTGAGAATTAGATTTTTCATAGATTTGTGTGTTTTTAGAATTGTCGTTTGTTTTAAATGTGTATACAAAAGTACTAAATCCATCGGATTGTGCAAGTGTAAATAAAAAACATCCGGCTAAATCTATGTGTACAAGATCTAACCGGATGTTTGTTATTGTGAGTTTATTGTCTTTTAGTTCTGTTGAGGTTCTGAACCTTTAGGTGTCATATCACCTTCGATGTAAAGACGTACCACCTCTTGTTTGGCATTGGTACGTAATGTAATCGACTTGCGGAAATGACCGGGAAATTTTCCTGCTCCGTTGTAAGTAACTGTTATTTCTCCGCTTTCACCAGCCTTGATTGGTTCTTTGGGATATTGTGGTACTGTACATCCGCATGATGCGATAGCTTGATGAATTACCAGCGGACCATTTCCTGTATTGGTGAATTTGAATTTGCAAGTGACTTTAGGATTATTTTCTGAAAAAGCTCCAAAGTTATGTGTTGTCTTTTCGAACTTGATTTCGGCTGTACCCTGAGCGATGACCATCAGTACTGCCACAACTAAAAGTAATGTGGTTAAGATAGTTTTTTTCATTTTTCTTCAGATTTTAAAAAAACGCCCTAAAGATATTGATTTTCTTTGTATTTCATATGCCATAATTAGGTTTATTAACATTTGTTACGCCTGGGTAATGAAGAAAAGAAAAGTGGAATTCTGGACTTGTATGCTGATGAACTAAAAATAGTTGTATACATGTTCAGAAAGTTTGTACAGAAAATAAAAAAAAATCTCGATAAATTTATGAAAATATGCCCAAGTTTTGTGCATAACTTGGGCATGTTTTTTAAAGGCTGAAAAGGAGGCAGAAATGATTATCCACGGTTTACTTGTTTCACCCCTTTTACAGTCTTTATTTTTTTGATGAGTGATTCCAGTTTCGATGTATCATCTACCATTACGGTCAGCATACCCGAAAACAACCCGTCGTGAGAATCAATACTGATTGATCGCAATAAAATATTGTTCTCTTTGTTGATGATGGAAGTAATGTTTGTAACAATGCCTATATCGTCATGTCCCACGATACGGAGCGTGATCGGATATTGCTTTCCCTGACTCTTTCCAGCCCAGCGCGCACGGACAATGCGGTAAGGGAAGCGGGCTTTCAGCTCCTTGGCATTCGGACAGTCACAACGGTGAATCTTGATTCCTCCCGATATAGTTACAAAGCCAAACACATCGTCACCGTAAATAGGGTTACAGCATTTAGCCAGGTTGAAATCAATACCTTTCAGATTCTGGTCTATTACCAGCACATCGTCTTTATAAAAGTCTTTCCCCTCTGTGTTCTGTTGTATATTGAACCCTTCCGCACTGCGGTAGCTGACTTCTTCACGCTGTTCGGTTTCCTTACGTTGCATTTCAACATACCGGTCGATGATATCGTTCACTTCCAGCGTTTCGTTGGCAATACTCTGATAGAAATCGGTTACAGTCTTAAAGCCCAGCTTCTTGATGAGTCGCATCAAGATTGCTTCATCATATTCCAGCTTACGGTTCTTGAATTTGCGTTCCAGTGTTTCTTTGGCAAATTCTGTCTGGCGGGCTACCATTTCTTTCAGTGCCTGACGTATCTTGGTCTTGGCTTTCGAAGTCGTAACAAAGTTCAACCAGTCACGTTTAGGAGTCTGCGTGGTAGAAGTCGTAATCTCTACCTGATCTCCACTGTTAAGAATTTGTCTTAACTGGACATTTCTTCCATTTACCTTGGCACCGATACAGTGACATCCCAGATTGGTGTGAATGGCAAAGGCAAAATCGAGGACGGTAGATCCTTGAGGAAGTTTGTATAAGTCACCTTTGGGAGTAAAGACGAACACTTCGTCCTTGTATAGTTCGAGCTTGAACTGATCCATGGCCTCCATGTCGCTGTCTGCATTTTCCAATGTTTCACGGATAGAATTCAGCCATTCGTCGAGTCCACTTTCTCCCTTTAAGCCTTTATATCTCCAGTGGGCGGCAAGACCTTTTTCGGCTATTTCATCCATACGTTCGGTACGTATCTGTACTTCCACCCATTTTCCCTCAGGGCCCATGACAGTGATGTGCAGCGATTCATAACCGTTGCTCTTAGGTACTGACAGCCAGTCGCGCAAGCGTTTGGGATTAGGCAAATACATATCGGTCACGATGGAATATGCCTGCCAGCATTCCTGCTTCTCTTTATCGAGAGGAGAATCGAGGATAATTCGGATGGCGAACAAGTCGTATACGCCTTCGAACGGACATCCTTGTCTCTTCATTTTCTGGTAAATAGAATGGATGGATTTGGTACGTCCCTTGATATGGAACTTCAGTCCGCTTTCCTCCAGCTTTTTCTTTACCGGTTCGATGAAGGCATCAATATAGCGGTCGCGGGCAGCCTTGGTAGCATTCAGTTTGTCTTTGATGTGATAGTACACATCGTGTTGTGTATATTTCAGTGACAAATCTTCCAGTTCCGATTTCAGCTTATATAATCCCAATTTGTGAGCCAGTGGAGCATACAGGTAAGCAGCCTCGTTCGATACTTCCAGTCGTGCCTCTTCGTTCGTACTGTCTTTTATCTGACGCATCAGGTTCACGCGGTCGGCTATCATAATAAGGATAACCCGCATGTCCTCTGCAAAAGAGAGTAGCAGGTTACGAAAGTTTTCTGATTCGATGGTCGGACTCTTGGAATATAGCTCGTTTATCTTTACCAGACCATGTATGATTCCGGCCACATCTTCCCCGTACATCTGCTTGATTGATTCCAGACTACAAAGATTATATTTCACGGATTCGTGTAACATGATACCTAATATAGAAGCACGCCGCATGCCGATTTCTTCGGCTACAATAACAGCCGTCTGCATGTCTTTGATAATTGGATTCATACCGAAAGCATTGCGTGGTATGCTTCCTTCTGACATGACTTGTATCAGATGTTTTTTCAGGTTGCTACAGTCGTCTTTTTGCAAGGTATCTCCAGATAGTTGTAGTAGTCGTTTGTATAGAGAAATCAACTGTTTGTGTTCATCTGGTGTAAAAAAAACTTGTTCGTCCATAGTCTTTCTAGTTTTGTTGAGAACCTGTTGGTCGTAATATGAAACCTTTTCTTAATTTGAGGTAGTTAAAAAGAGGTATTACTGACAGCTTCTGCGGTAAAGATAGTTTTTTTCTTCTTTTATTGTTACAAACTTAATGGTTTTTTTATACTTTTGAGGTGTAATCGATTTGTAAATGAATATTTATCACTTAAATTTATCATAATATGTTAACACACGAAGACAAAGAATTACTCGCAAAGAAAGGAATTTCCGAAGAACAGATTGCAGAACAATTGGCTTGTTTCGAAAAAGGATTTCCTTATTTGCAATTAGCTGCTGCTGCATCGGTCGACAATAATGGTATCATGATAGCCGATGCTGATGATCAGAAAAAGTATCTGGCAGCATGGGATGCGTATAAAGACACCGACAAAAAGATTGTAAAGTTTGTACCTGCTTCGGGGGCTGCAAGCCGTATGTTTAAGAATATGTTCGAATTTCTGGGGGCAGACTATGACGAGCCTACTACCGATTTTGAAAAGAAGTTCTTCGATCATATCCATGATTTTGCATTTTACAATGATTTGAATGCTGCTTGTATGGATAATACAGGTAAGAATATCGATGCACTTTTGTCGGAACATAATTACAAGGCTGTTGTTTCTAATCTGTTGGAGGCTGCCGGATTAAATTATGGTTCTCTTCCAAAAGGTTTGCTGAAATTCCATCGTTATGCCGACGGCGTACGTACTCCGCTGGAAGAACATCTGGTAGAAGGAGCTCTTTATGCAGCCGGAAAAACAGGAAAGGTGAATGTTCACTTTACCGTATCGGGCGAACATCGTGCTTTATTCCAGAAACTGGTAGACGCTAAAGTTGCTGAATATGCTAAGAAATATGGTGTAGAATATAATATCAGTTTTTCTGAACAAAAGGCAAGCACAGATACAATTGCAGCCGATATGGAAAACAAACCGTTCCGTGATAACGGTAAATTGCTGTTCCGTCCGGGTGGTCATGGAGCTTTGATTGAAAATTTGAATGATCTGGATGCTGATATCGTATTTATCAAGAATATTGACAATGTAGTGCCCGACCGCCTGAAAGGTGATACGGTAACCTATAAGAAATTACTTGCCGGTGTATTGGTTACACTTCAGAAACAGGCATTCGATTATTTGGAACTGCTGGATAGCGGCCATTACAGCCACGATCAGCTTGAAACTATTATTCGTTTCGTACAGCAGCAGTTGCGTTGCCGTAGAAATGATATTAAAGACCTGGAGGATGCAGATCTTGTAATTTACCTGCGCAAGAAACTGAATCGTCCGATGCGCGTCTGTGGTATGGTGAAGAATGTGGGTGAACCGGGCGGTGGTCCGTTCCTGGCTTATAATCCGGATGGAACTGTTTCACTTCAGATTCTGGAAAGTTCTCAGATTGATATGAAGGATCCGGAAAAGAAAGCTATGTTCGAAAAAGGTACTCACTTCAATCCGGTCGATCTGGTTTGTGCCGTACGCGATTATAAAGGCAATAAGTTCAACTTGTTGCAGTACGTAGATAAGGCTACAGGATTCATTTCTTATAAATCGAAGAATGGTAAAGACCTGAAGGCTTTGGAATTGCCGGGCTTGTGGAATGGTTCAATGAGCGATTGGAGCACTGTCTTTGTAGAAGTTCCGTTGAGCACTTTCAATCCGGTAAAAACAGTGAACGATTTGTTGCGTGAACAGCATCAGTAAAAAGTAAGTCATTCGTAATAAAATAATGCATCCGGCATGGAATCAGACGCTGTAACGTTTGTTCCGTGTCGGATGTTTTTGTTTCGATTTATATTTCCCATCTGTCTATCTGCCCAAACAGACGTGTAAGGGCAGACTTACACGATTCGGGATAATAGAGCGTATATGAAACCCATAATTTCTGATTGCGGACAAACTTGGTGTGGTATCGATATCCTTCTATCTTGTTCCCGTTTTCATACAGTGGACCGCTGAGGATGAAAGAATCGCGTAAGAGTTGCTGGTCTTCAGCATGCAGTTTGGTTGCCATTTCTTTCATCTTGACTTTTATCGGGCTGGTATCAGGAGCCTTCAGTACGGCACATTCGATAACGAACCGTTCGTGATTCCAGTATCCTAAACGTACAAAACCTTCATCGGTTATCTCTGGAGAAAAAAACTCCGGATAACGAATGCAGTACCCGTAGAAACTGTCGCAATAGGTCTCCATTGGAGCGTCATCGATTAATTCTGCCAATACGTCCTGATAAGTACGAAATCCGGTTTTATCTCTCGACAGGTTGATGCCTATCATAAAACCAGTCAGGAGGACAATGAGAATAATCAGTTTTTTCATGGCCCGATGCTTTTATGGTTTAACGTACTAAATACATCCTTTGCTTGAAGGTATTTCGTAATGATAAATATCCCTTCTGACAGCCATTTTTATACTACGTGCCAGCGCCTTGAATATACCTTCTATTTTGTGATGTTCGTTCTGTCCTTCCGCCTTGATGTTCAAGTTCATATGGGCTGCATCACTCAGCGACTTGAAGAAATGGAGAAACATTTCGGTAGGCATTTCGCCAATCTTCTCACGTTTGAATTCTGCATCCCATACCAGCCAGGGACGGCCTCCGAAATCGAGAGCAACCTGACACAGACAGTCATCCATAGGCAGGCAATAGCCGTATCTTTCAATACCTCTTTTACTGCCCAAAGCTTTATACAAACATTCTCCCAAAGCAATGGCCGTATCTTCAATGGTGTGATGTTCATCCACTTCCAGATCTCCTTTCACACGGATGGTCAGATCTATGCCGCCATGTTTGCCGATTTGTTCCAGCATGTGGTCGAAGAATCCCAGTCCGGTACTGATTTCGCAGGTGCCGTTTCCATCCAGGTTGAGGCGGATATAGATATCTGTTTCTTTCGTTGTACGGCGTACTTCAGCAATCCGTTCTCCGGCGAATAGAAATTCGGCTACCTTATCCCAGTCGGTAGTAGCAAGTACACAGCAGTCCTGTAATTTTTTGTCTGTCAGCAGGCTGTAGTCCTTTTGCAATAGGATAGCTTTGCACCCTAAGTTATATGCCAATTCTACATCGGTAGCCCGGTCGCCTATGACAAAACTGCCGTTCAAATCATACTCCTCATTATTTAAATAACGAGTGAGCATACCGGTACGTGGCTTCCGGGTAGGAGCGTTGTCTTCTGGGAAGCTACGGTCTATAAACACTTCATCGAATGTAATGCCTTCGTTGGCAAATGTTTTCATGACCAGATTGTGTATGGGCCAGAAGGTGTTTTCGGGGAACGAAGATGTACCTAATCCGTCCTGGTTGGTAACCATTACAAATTCAAAGTCAAGCTTCTGGCGGATGAAATGCAGGTTACGGAATACTTTAGGATAAAACTCCAGTTTTTCGAAGGCATCCAACTGATAGTCGATGGGAGGTTCGATGACCAATGTGCCATCTCGGTCAATAAACAATACTTTCTTTTTCATGATCATGCTGGATTATATTGTTTTAAAGCCTCAAGCAAAGCATCGTTCTCAGGACGGGTACCGATGGTGATACGCAAACATTCGTGACACAGGGTAACGCCGGAACGGTTGCGGACAATGATCCCTTTACTTACCAGATAGTCGTAAATAGCCTTTGCATTGGTTACTCGGGTCAGAAAGAAATTAGCATCTGTGGGGTAGATATGGACACAGCAAGGCAGTTTCCCAAATTCTTTGATCATACGTGTACGCTCATTGAGCAAGGACTGTACCCATCGTTGCACCTCATAGTGCTTATGCATCATCTGAATAGCTTCCTGCTGTGTAAGCCGGTTGACATTATACGGATATTTTATTTTGCTAAGTATGCCGATTATCTCCGGAGAAGCAAATGCCATACCCAGACGGATGGCTGCGCAACCCCATGCTTTTGAGAAGGTCTGGAAGATAATCAGATTGGGGTATTCCTTTAATTTGCTGATAAGAGAAGGCTCATCGGAAAAGTCGATATAAGCTTCATCGACGATAACCAGTCCCTGGAATTTGTTTAACAAAGTAAGAATCTCCTCGCGGCACAGGTTATTTCCAGTCGGATTGTTGGGCGAACACAGAAAGATCAGTTTGGTATTCTCATCCGAAGCAGCCAACAGCTCGTCTGCCTTGAACTGGAATGTATTGTCAAGCAAAACCTTGCGATATTCTACGTCGTTTACGTCGGCACATACCTGATACATGCCATAAGTCGGATCGATGGCAACAACATTGTCGATACCCGGTCGGCAAAAGGCGCGGTATACCAAGTCAATTGCTTCGTCGCTTCCGTTGCCTAAAAATATTTGATTCGGACTGACTTTTTTGATTAAGGCAATCATGTCCTTCAGTTCGCGTTGCAGCGGATCAGGGTATCGGTTGTTGGGAGTATTGTACGGATTTTCATTGGCATCCAGAAAGACGGAAGCCTCTTTTCCGCTATATTCATCACGTGCCGAAGAGTAAGGTTTCAGGACCCATATATTCGGTCGTGTCAATTCTTTCAACGGTTTCATAACTTTTCTTGTCGATTAGAGTTTTTCATTAAGTCGTACGGTTACGGCGTTCTTATGAGCATCAAGATGTTCGTTGGCAGCCATTACCTGAATGGCCGGTCCGAGGGCAGCGATACCATCGCGCGTTATTTCCTGGAAGGTTATCTTGCGTATAAAGCTGTCCAGACTGACACCGCTGTAAGCTTTGGCATAGCCGTTGGTTGGAAGGGTGTGGTTGGTACCCGATGCGTAGTCGCCCGCACTTTCCGGTGAGTATGAGCCCAGAAATACAGATCCGGCATTGACAACCTGATTGGCTATATCCATGTAATTTTTTGTTTCGATGATTAAATGCTCAGGTGCGTATTCATTAATCATGTCGACAGCTTCTTGCATTTCTTTTACCAGAATAAGCTTACTCGACTGAAGTGATTTTTCGGCGAGAGCCTTGCGGGGAAGCTCAGCCAGTTGCCGGTCTACTTCTGCCGCTACCTCGTCAATCAGTGTCTCGGAGGTTGTTATCAGTATGGCCTGACTGTCGGCACCATGCTCAGCCTGTGAGAGAAGGTCGGACGCAACAAATATCGGATTGGCTGTGTCATCGGCAACTACCGCCACTTCCGATGGGCCGGCAGGCATGTCAATGGCTACATCACGCAGGGCAACCTGCTGTTTGGCTATTGTGACATATTGGTTGCCTGGCCCGAATATCTTATATACTTTGGGAATGCTGTCAGTACCGTATGCCATGGCTCCAATGGCTTGTACTCCACCGGCCTTGAATACTCTTTTTACACCAGCCGCGCGTGCTGCATACAGGATAGCCGGATGAATTTTACCTTCCCGGTCGGGAGGTGTACACAATATGATTTCCTTGCATCCGGCAATTTGTGCCGGAGTGGCAAGCATCAGTACGGTAGAGAACAAGGGAGCTGTTCCGCCCGGTACATAAAGACCTACTTTCTCTATGGCAACAGCTTTCTGCCAGCAGGTGACGCCCGGAAGTGTTTCTACTTTCTTTCCCTCAAATTTTTGTGCGGCATGGAACGTGCGGATATTGTTCAAAGCCAGCATAATGGCCTCTTTGAGTTTTACGTCGACTGCTTTTTCGGCTTCCTCAAATTCTTTTTCCGTAACCTCCAGTGAATCTAATTTTACTTTGTCGAATTGCTCTTCGAAACGGATAACAGCACGATCACCTTCTGCCCGAATTTCTCCTAGTATTTTGCAAACAGTTTCACGGAGATCTTCGGTGTGCAGGGCAGAACGTTTCAGCAGTTCTTTCCATTTCGGGCGTTCGGGGTAGCGTATGATATTCATAATGCGAGACATTTTTAATTCATAAATCATAAAATCATTTTCTCAATAGGCAGTACCAAAATGCCTTGGGCTCCCAGTGCCTTTAGTTTGCCGATGATTTCCCAAAAACATTTCTGGTCGATTACCGTGTGTACACTGCTCCATCCTTCTGTTGCCAGAGGCATGATTGTCGGACTCTTTATGCCCGGCAAGACGGCTGTGATTTCTTTTACCTTATCAGTAGGAGCGTTCATCAGCACATATTTCTTATCCTCAGCAGCTTTTACGGCTTCTATACGGAATAGAAACTCTTTCAGTACTTCCTGCTTTTCCGGTGTCAGATTGGGATTGCCTATCAGCAATGCTTCACTTTTCATCACCACTTCCACTTCTTTCAGGTTGTTGCTGATCAGCGTAGAACCGGAACTGACAATATCGAATATAGCATCCGAAAGTCCTATGCCGGGAGCGATCTCTACTGATCCGGTAATGACATGGATATCGGCATCGATACCTTGCTCTTTCAAATAGGTTTTCAGGATACCGGGATAAGAGGTCGCGATTTTCTTACCGTTGAACCACGATGGTCCGTTATATTCTTCTTCCTTGTGAATAGCCAGCGATAATCTGCACTTGCTGAATCCCAGACGGTAAACGATATCAGCACGTTCGGCTCGTTCTACATATTCATTTTCACCTACGATACCCAAGTCGGCTACTCCGCTTGCCACACTTTGCGGAATATCGTCATCGCGCAGAAAGAGAACTTCAATCGGGAAATTGGATGCTTGCGTAAGCAAGGTACGTTTCGAAGTAGATAGTTTGATGTCTGCTTCTGCAAACAAGGCCATAGTATCTTCAAACAAACGGCCTTTTGATTGGACGGCAATTCTAAGCATATTCTATTAAATTTAAATTATCGAATAAAAAAAGGCTTACCGCAATACGGCAAGCCTTTCTATTTCTGTAACTGTACGACACATCAGCCTACCGTATTTTTACGTCAGGAGCATGATGATGGCGGATAGTCAGATTATTATTCATACTTGATTTATTTCTTTGTTCGTGGCAAATATAAAGTGATTAAATGTAAAAACCAAACATTTGTCAGAAAAACTTTTCTTTTGCTTTCAGTTTTATTATACCCTTAATCTTGGAGATACTTCATAGGATTGATTTCTCCATTTTCAATTTTCTGGAAAACAGCCTTTCCGAGTTCAAGGAAATGTGTATCCTCTTCGAAGGGTGTATGATGCTGTCCTTCCTCTTTCAGTGATTCGGGAGAGAAGATGGCTCCTCGTACCAGATAGGTCAGCATTTCCTCTTCCAGTCCCATGCGATAGTAACAATAGGCTATATGGTAATAATGGATACGCATTGTTTCAGGAGCAAGTTCTTCCTGTTCCTTAAAGCAGCTCAATGCCTGTTGCCAGTATTTGTGATGGAAGTAAGCATTTCCTGTGTAAGAAATGGCATCTGTTTCATCTTCAGCAAACAGGCGGCCGTAGTGGAATGCCTGTTGTGCGTCTTCCGGTTTGCCTTCTGTAAGCTGTAATTCTCCTTTCAGCAGGTAGAGATCACTGTTATGGTTATCGTATGCCAGTCCTTGTTCGATATCCTCTTCGCAGCCTTGGACATTTCCCAGTTGCAAATGTGAGTATCCTTTTTTATGATACAGAGCTGCCATTTCGAAGTCGGCAAGGTTGCCACTCTTCGTTATTTTGTCGGCATATTCCAGTACTTTCTGATAATTTTGCGTAAGGAAATAGATAGACAGAATGATATTCTGGATGTACGGCTTTTCTGTAGTATACTTTTCAATGTAGAAAAGGCACTCCAATGCTTTGTCTATTTCATTTTCCAGCAGCAGCGCATTACTTTTCAGCTCCCATGTTATCAGGTTCGTTTCGTCTATGGCCATGGCAAAGTCGACTGCTTCCATAGCCTTTTCCGGCTTATACATACGGAGATAGCACCGTATCAGGTTATGCCAGAAATCGATGGTATAAGGAGCTTCGTCGAGCAGCCGGTTGTATAGGTCGGCAGCTTCTTCCGGATTGCCAAAGCTAAAGTAATAAGACGCTAGTTCTTCCAATACGCCCAGGTTATCCGGATCCTGGCTGCTGGCTTTCTGTAACCAGTGGTATGCGTTTTTCTTTTGGTGGTCGTCCATGTACAGGTGAGCGATGTCGAGCATGGTGTCTATATCTTTCTCGTCCTGATAAAGCTGTTCCAGCAGTTCGTCGGCCTCTTGGTTCCGCTTTTGTGCCAGATAGAGTTCGGCCTGCAATAATCTTACCTCATAGTCGTTCGTATCTGCTATGGAGTTGAGTACTTCCTGTGCTTCGATGGTATATCCTTTGACAATCAGGTTGTGGCATTTGAATATCAATATGTCCAGATTGTCCGGATGAAGCGACAGGCCATAGTCCACTACTTCCTCAGAAGCTCTGATATTTCCCATACTGGCGTAAAACTCGGCCAATAAGGTGATTTCGTCAGGTTCCAGGTAAATAGAGGTATGATTCTCTATCATATCCGAATATTTAGCCAGCAACTGTTTGAACTCTGGTTTATGGAAGATTGAAGACAAGTCGTCCTTCATAATTTGATGTTTTTTTTAAAAGAGATATAAATAAAAACGCAGATTACGCAAATGCATGTCCCCATCTTTTCATATGTGTACAGTTTTTGCGCAATCTGTGTTTCCGGCTTTTATACCAAATGGTATAATATGCTTATTTATTGATTTTGCTCCAGGTATCTTTCAGCGATACGGTACGGTTGAATACCAGATGTTCCGGAGTAGAATCCTTATCGACATTGAAGTATCCGATACGTTGGAACTGTAAGTAGTCGAGCGGTTTGGCATCTGCCAGGAATTTTTCTACATAACATTCCTTCAGAACTTTCAGTGAATCCGGATTGATCATTTCCTTCATCGCTTCCAGTGCCGAGCAGTTCTTTGCTTCGCGGATAGCAGCCATTTCGTCACGCGGATTTTCAACTTTCCACAAGCGGTCGTACAAGCGGACTTCTGCTTTCAAGCAATGATTGCAGCTTACCCAGTGTAATGTACCTTTCACCTTGCGGTTGGCTTCTGGCATGCCGCTCTTGGTATTCGGATCGTATTCGGCATATACTTCTACCACGTTTCCGTTTTCGTCTTTCTTGCATCCGGTACACTTCACGATGTATGCATTCTTCAGACGGACTTCCTGTCCCGGGGTCATACGGAAGAACTTCTTCGGAGCATTTTCCATGAAGTCGTCGCGTTCCATCCACAACTCACGGCTGAATTCGATGATGTGAGTAGGTGAGTTCGGATCTTCCGGGTTGTTGATAGCTTCCATCTCTTCGACCTTTCCTTCCGGATAGTTGGTAAGAATCAGCTTGACCGGATTCAGCACAGCTGAAACACGTGTAGAGCGTGTGTTCAGGTCTTCGCGGACAGCGCTTTCCAGCAGGGCGAAGTCGTTCAGCGCGTCATAAGTAGTATAACCGATTTTATCGATGAACTTGCGGATAGACTCTGGAGAATATCCTCTGCGGCGGAATGCGCAGATAGTCGGCATACGAGGATCATCCCAACCGTTTACCAGACCTTCTTTAACCAGAATCAGCAGGTTACGTTTACTCATCAAAGTGTAGCTGAGGTTCAGTTTGTTGAACTCATACTGATGGGGACGGTTGTCGTCGAGATCTTTTCCGTCTTTTACCCAGTCTACGAACAAGTCATACAGCGGACGGTGAACCACAAATTCCAGTGTACACAGAGAGTGAGTTACACCTTCAAAATAGTCGCTCTGTCCGTGTGCAAAGTCGTACATCGGATAAGCCTTCCATTTATCTCCCGTACGGTGATGAGGAGTTTTAACGACACGGTAGATAATCGGGTCGCGGAAATGCATGTTCGGGTTGGCCATATCTATCTTGGCGCGAAGTACCATCTTACCTTCTTCTATTTCACCGTTGTTCATCTTTTCGAAAAGAGCCAGACTTTCTTCTATCGGACGGTTACGGTAAGGACTTTCTACTCCGGGCTGTGTAGGAGTACCTTTCTGGGCGGCAATTTCCTCCGAAGTCTGTTCGTCAACATAAGCCTTACCTTCTTTAATAAGGCGAATGGCAAAGTCCCACAACTGCTGGAAGTAGTCGGAAGCATAATATTCGTGTCCCCACTGATATCCCAGCCACTGAATGTCTTCCTTTATTGCTTCTACATATTCTACATCTTCCTTGGTCGGGTTTGTATCGTCGAAGCGCAAGTTGCATACACCTCCATATTTCTGGGCGATACCGAAGTCCATGCAGATGGCCTTAGCGTGGCCTATATGTAAATATCCGTTTGGTTCAGGCGGGAAACGGGTCTGTATTCTTCCTCCGTTCTTTCCCTCCTTCAAATCTTTTTCTACAATTTGTTCAATAAAGTTCAGACTTTTCTTTTCAGAACTTTCCGTTACTTTCATTTCTGTCATAGCGTTTTCGTTTTACACTTTTGTTTGCAAAAATAATGATTCTTTCCTGAACTACCTATAAAAGAAAGATGATACTAGTAGTTAATTTATAAAATAACTTCTCGAATTACAAGTTGTGGCTGTGGAAGACAGGAAGAAAAATGTCGGATTGCTGAATTTTTTTTGTTTTTGCCTGAAGTGTAAATATATGATAGATGTGAATAAGAAAAAGACTGACAATTTCTGTTTTATGGAGAATTCTGGTATATTTTTGTAAAGTCCCTGAAATATAATATTGTATACAAACGTGAGAAAAAAGCTTGAAAAGGTTTTATTTTAAGAAATATTTCTTATCTTTGTAATACTATTGAAGAGCGAGAGCTTGACAGAATGTAAACGAAGAAAAACAATAAACATGTTTTAAGACATAGTTTTTTATTTGTTTAGTTCAAAAAAAGCCCGCATCTTTGTAGCGTTATCCTGAAAACAATCTTTTTACCTTAAAAAAAACTAATACCTATTGAAAACTTAAAAAAGCTTCTTTGTGAAAAGAGGCTTTTTTTATTGTCCTTTTGTGAGCTGTTGTTTGGGAAATTTTTCTTTGCCAAACAGATTCTTTTGGTTCTATTCAGCTTTTTTATATAAGAAATAAAAATTTTCTTCAGAGACGGCATGACGAAAGTTGATATTCCTTTTGGAAAATAGATCCTATTCTTCCTGATGCTTTTCCTCGAACTCTTTTCGGTGCGTGACTATTGTTTTCAAGTTTGTCTGTGCCCATTCTGTCAGTTGGGTTATGATAGGTACGAGCGACCGCCCTAATTCCGTCAGTTGATATTCGACTTTTGGAGGAACAGTCGGATAAGTTGTACGGAGAACAAGGGCATCGGTTTCTAGTGTCTTTAATGTGCCAGACAATACCCGTGATGATATATCGGGAATTAACTGACGTAGTTCGTTGAAACGGATTTTCTCGTGTTCGCTTAAAATCAATATCACTAATAAGGCCCATTTATTGCCAAAGCGAGCAATTACGTTACGGACAGGGCAGATTTCGATAATTGAGTTTCGTTGTTCTTTTCTTAGCATTTCTGTAGGTTTAGATTGAATTCACATTGCAAAATTAATACATAGATTCATTAAATGATTAAAGGCGTATTTTTATTTTTTTTAATACTTTCCGAATCGTCCTGATTCTCTGTAAAAGTGAGAAAAAGGTTACTATCAGTCTAAAAAGTAACTTCTTGCACAATTGATGGATGAGGTGTAATTTTATCAAAATTCTATATGTATCTATAAAATAAATGTATATGAAAAGTACTGATGATAAACAAGTTTCTGTAACAGAAAAGAACAAACAGGTGATGGAACAATTTATTCGTTTCATTAATACGGGCGATCCTGCTATCGGCGAAGCTATTATTGCGCCGGATGTTATTTTCTATGCTCCGACATCTTCTGAGCCTTTGCGTGGATTTGACGGATATATGGCCGTGCTCAACATGATGCGGGGGACGATGCCGGATGTTCAATGGAAAGCAGAAGAATGTATTGCGGAAGGTGATAAGGTCATGATTCGTTTTACAATGAGCGGAACACAGACCTGTCCGTTTATGGGAATACCTGCTACGGGTAAACCTGTCAAGGTAACTGCCATGAATATTTATCAGTTGAAAGATGGCAAAATTATACGTGAACACGGATTGCCCGATTTGTTTACGATGTTGCAGCAATTGGGTGCAATTCCAGCCCCTCAGCATTCAGTGAAATGATGTGAGTGGAAAAGACATTCCGAAAGAGATTGGAATGTCTTTTCCAAATTGTGTTGTTATATTAATGAGTCGTGTATATTTCTCTAATCGAAAAAAAATCACTAATTTCGCTAGACAGAGTGTACATTGATCGTACTCTCTGTTGTTGGGAATGAGACATTTCTCAGAGGATGATGATAATAAGGTGAAGGTAGATAATAATATTACAAAAGAAATATAGTATGGCTCAACCGTTGGCTGAACGTATGCGTCCGAAAACGCTGGACGAATACATAGGGCAAAAACATCTGGTAGGAGAAGGGGCGGTGCTGAGGCGGATGATTGATGCCGGACGCATCTCTTCTTTTATTTTATGGGGACCTCCGGGAGTGGGGAAAACCACGTTGGCAAGAATTATAGCCAATCGTCTGGAAACTCCTTTTTATACATTAAGTGCCGTAACGTCGGGAGTGAAGGATGTGCGCGATGTAATCGACAAGGCACGGAGCAATCGTTTTTTTTCGCAACAGAGTCCGATTCTTTTCATCGATGAAATACATCGTTTCAGCAAGTCGCAGCAGGATTCCTTGCTGGGGGCTGTTGAAACAGGTGTCGTTACACTGATAGGAGCAACCACAGAGAATCCTTCGTTCGAAGTCATCCGTCCGTTGCTTTCGCGCTGCCAGCTTTATGTGCTGAAGTCACTTGAGAAAGATGACTTACTGGAACTGCTGCACCGTGCCATAACCACGGATGCCATATTGAAAGAAAAGCAGGTAGAGTTGCGTGAAACGGATGCCATGCTGCGTTATTCAGGAGGAGATGCCCGGAAACTGCTCAACATACTCGAGCTGGTGGTTGAGGCCGATGACAGTGTACCTGTAGTAGTGACCGACGAGAAAGTTGTGGAGCGTTTGCAGCAAAATCCGCTGGCATACGATAAAGATGGAGAAATGCACTACGATATCATTTCTGCCTTTATCAAGTCTATCCGTGGAAGTGATCCGGATGGGGCGTTATACTGGCTCGCCCGTATGGTAGAGGGTGGGGAAGACCCTGCCTTCATTGCCCGGCGTCTGGTAATCTCTGCCTCTGAGGATATTGGACTTGCCAATCCGAATGCGCTGCTTCTGGCGAATGCTGCCTTCGATGCCGTGATGAAGATCGGATGGCCTGAAGGGCGTATTCCACTGGCTGAGGCTACGGTTTACCTGGCCACAAGTCCGAAAAGTAATTCGGCGTACGAAGGGATTAATTCGGCACTCGAACTGGTTCGGCTGACAGGGAATCTTCCGGTTCCGCTGCATCTGCGCAATGCACCTACCAAGCTGATGAAGCAGCTGGGATATGGCAAAGACTACAAGTATGCCCATGCCTATAAAGGTAATTTCGTGCGGCAGCAGTTCCTGCCCGACGAAGTGCAGCAGCAGCGCCTCTGGCATGCGCAGGAAAATGCCTCGGAAGCTAAACTTAAGGAAAGGATGGTGCAGCTATGGGGAGACCGTTTCAAAGAATAACAAAGAAATGAGGAGATATATGAAGATTGTTGTTTTGGATGCTTATACGCTGAATCCCGGCGAAAGGAGATGGGAAGAGTTGGAGGAGCTGGGAGAAGTGATTGTTCATGACCGAACTTCCCCACAGGATGTGGTACGTCGGGCAGAGGATGCAGATGTGGTACTGACTAATAAAACTGTATTGGACAGATTGGTTCTGGATCTGTTGCCTAAGTTGAAGTATATAGGAGTTCTGGCAACAGGATACAATGTCGTCGATCTGGATGCGGCACGTCAACGGGGAATCGTGGTAACGAACATTCCGGCATATAGTACGATGTCGGTTGCCCAGATGGTTATCGCACATTTGTTGAACATCACTCAGCGGGTGGATCATTATGCCAGAGAGGTACATAACGGTGTGTGGAGTGCACAACTGGATTTCTGCTATTGGAATACTCCGCTGATTGAGTTGGCTGGAAAGAAAATGGGCATTGTCGGTTTTGGAAATACCGGACAGGCTACAGCACGAATAGCCGAAGCTTTGGGAATGGATATCCTGCTGTATACCAGCAAGCCGAAAAAGATGCTTCCGAAAAGATATCAGAAAGTGACATTGAATGAACTGTTCTCTATGAGTGACGTAGTCAGCTTGCATTGTCCGTTAACTTCGGAGAACAAAGAGATGGTCAATTCATTTCGTCTTTCGCTGATGAAACAGGGGGCTATTCTGATCAATACCAGTCGTGGTGGACTGATAGACGAGAAGGCATTGGAACAGGCTTTGCTGAGCGGAAAGCTGTTGGGTGCGGGACTGGATGTACTTTCGTCGGAACCGGCTTCAGCCGGCAATCCGTTGCTGAAGTTGAAAAACTGTTTCATTACTCCCCATATTGCATGGGCTACCCGTGAGTCGCGTGCACGCCTGATGAGCCAGGCGGTAGAAAATCTGAAAGCATGGATGGAAGGAAATACAATTAATAATGTACTTGATATATGACAAAAGAAGAACGTATACAGAAAGCTATGGCTTTCTTTAAAGAGGGTTATAACTGTTCACAGTCGGTCGTTGCTGCATATGCCGATCTGTATGGATTTACTCAGGAACAAGCTTTACACATGTCTGCTTCGTTTGGAGGAGGCATTGGCCGCATGCGTGAGACTTGTGGAGCTGCTTGCGGAATGTTTTTGCTGGCTGGTCTGGAGCGTTGCGCACTCGAAGGAGCGGACCGTGAAAGTAAGGCTGCCAATTATGCGCTGGTTCAGGAACTGGCGGAAAAGTTCCGTCAGGAAACAGGAGCCTTGCGTTGTGCCGACTTGTTGGGACTGGCAAAGAATGAGCCGGTTGTTTCCACTCCCGAAGCACGTACAGCCCAGTATTATGCCAAGCGTCCGTGTGTCAGAATGGTAGAAACTGCCGCTCGCATATTTGGAGATTTCCTGGAAAAAGAAGGTAAAATTTAAAAAAAATACCGTTTTTTGCCCTTCACCCCCTTCACTGCCGGTTTGTGGCGACTGCCGGTGTACGGAAAGGGGAGGAGGGCTTTCTTTTGGAAGCAGGCAGAGTTTTGTCTGTTTTGTCGGGAGGAATTTTTATTTTTTGTACAAAAACTTATTTTTTTTGTACAAAAAATAAAGCTTTTTCGATGCTGTTCTTCCCGGTTTCTGTCGGCGTAAGGTAAACATTTGCAGATAAAATGTCATTAGTTTGCCTATAAATGGGTTCTTTTGAGTAAAAAACAGTCATATTCAAAATATTTTTCCATAAAAAGGCATCTTCATGTTTTTTTTCGTTACATTTGCATAGCAATATACACAAACACTTCTTTTGTATAAGAAGTAAAATATTACATTTTAAAGTAGAGAACTATGTTACAAGAAAAAGCAGGTGCTATCGCCGGACAAATCTGGGAAGCACTAAATGGAAATGAAGGAATGACTCAGAAGGGACTGAAGAAGGCTACCAAACTGAGAGCCGACAAAGATTTGTTCCTTGGATTGGGTTGGTTATTGAGAGAAGACAAGATTGAAACAAGCGAAGTGGAAGGTGAATTGTTTATTAAGTTGAAATAAAGCAAAATCTTGAAGTATCAGAAAAATGCGTTGAAACACCGTCAGAGCAGCGGAGTTACAACGCATTTTTTTATTGGTACTATCCTATATAATAGCTCAACTCAATATATAATGCAGTATTTTGTCCTTTTACACTGTCATCAAACTGGATTTTTCCTTCACAAGCCAACCAGCCGATAGCGGCATTCAAATCCCTGTCGCGCAGTCCGGTTGCCTCTTTCAGTTCTTGATACTCCCATTTTCTGTTATCTCCGTGCAGCAGACGCCATACTGCTTTTGCACAGTCTGAAATGCTTTGTGTATTCATAATTGTGTATATTTTGTTGGTTAATTTGGGTACAAGTTGATATATATTTTTTATCTATTATTACAAAAATAGTATTTTCTATCATAAAATCCAATTTATTTGTAATTTTGTGTGCCGAAAATAAGAAAAAATGTATATGCATACTAGAAAGGAACAGATGGAAGCATTCGGGCGGCTGCTCGATGTGCTCGATGAACTGAGAGTAAAATGTCCGTGGGACAGGAAGCAGACCAATGAAAGTTTGCGCCCCAATACGATAGAAGAAGTATATGAACTATGTGATGCTCTGATGAAGAACGACCAGAAAAACATTTGCAAGGAACTGGGCGATGTCCTGTTGCATGTGGTGTTCTATGCCAAAATTGGAAGTGAAACCGGTGCGTTCGATATAAAAGATGTATGTGACAAACTTTGCGACAAGCTGATATTCCGTCATCCTCATGTTTTTGGAGAGGTTAAGGCTGATACGGCCGAACAGGTTTCTGAGAACTGGGAGCAGATAAAACTGAAGGAGAAAGATGGAAACAAGTCGGTCTTGAGTGGGGTTCCCGACGCGCTTCCTTCACTCATCAAGGCTTATCGCATACAGGACAAGGCTCGGAATGTGGGCTTCGACTGGGAAGAGCGCGAGCAAGTCTGGAGTAAGGTGAAAGAGGAAATCGGTGAGTTTGAAGCAGAAGTGGCCACCATGGACAAGGAAAAGGCGGAAGCTGAATTTGGAGATGTGATGTTCAGCCTGATCAATGCGGCTCGTTTGTATAAGATTAATCCGGATAATGCGCTGGAACATACGAACCAGAAATTTATCCGCCGCTTCAATTATCTGGAGGAACATACGATAAAACAGGGCAAGAACCTGACTGATATGTCGCTCGAGGAAATGGATGCTGTCTGGAACGAAGCCAAGCAGAAGGGACTGTAACGGTAACTATCGTTCCGGTATCGGTGGACATGAAAAAGACCAGATTCAGGCTTTGAAGAATAATGTCTGAATCCGGTCTTTTCTTCTTTAAAACATCATGTATCAACGGTTTGAATAGGGACTATTTCTTCTTTTTGGGTTTTAGTAGTTCTCTGTGAAATTTCATTTCGGCCCGCTGAATGTCATAAATTTTTTTTGCGGGGAGAAACTGCTTGTATTTCCGTACATAGTCTAGGTCGAGTTGGTCTATCTGGATGCGTGTTTTTATTACATCTTCCACAATTTGATTGTATTCTTCTTCGCTTACGTTTCCCTGTTTGCCTTGTCTGATTTTGTGCCAGGCTTCTTTGTTGAGGGATGTCTTTTTGTCTTGCAACTCAAAATAGAGCGGGAAGAATTGTTTCGCCTCTTTCGCCGTAAGACTAGCCTTTTCGGTTATGAATTTTTCTTGTACTTTGCGGAATTCTTCTTTGCTCAGTTTGGCTTTTTGTGCTTGTAGGTTGCTGCAAAAAGCAATGAGAAGAGCTAGTATATACAATAGTTTTTTCATCTTGGTTCAGCTTATTTAGTTGTAAATATTGGTTTCGGCATCAGTCAGATATTGGTATAATTCATAATCATCCATCATTGTCTGATTGACGATCGGGTCAATGTATTCGTCGGGTATTTCGGTATAGTTCTCTGTTTCTGTTTCTATACCTGCGTTTTGCAGACGTTGCTCTCCTACAAATGCACGGACGGTAAACATTAATCCGACGAACATAGCGGCCATGTAGACCCACGGTTTGATACGGTCCCATGTTCTGATTTCGGGTTCGGAGATGACTTCTTTTTCAGGAAGTTGCTCCATCAGCCTTTCGTTGAAATTTTGGAAATATCCTTCAGGAACAGTAAAAGGATTCTTCTTTCCGTATTTTTTCAGTAAATCTTTATCTTCCTTCATAGTATGTTATCCTCCTTTATTTTCTTAGATAGCTGTTTGCTCATAAGGTTTAATCGTTTTGGCTTAAAAATTCTTCTATTTTTTTTACGGCATGGTGATAGGAAGCCTTGAGAGCTCCTACGCTGGTTCCCAAAATGTCGGATATCTCTTCGTATTTCATCTCCTGAAAATATTTCAGGTTGAAGACCATTCGCTGTTTTTCGGGTAAAGTTTGAATTGCCTTTTCGAATAATAGCTGTGTCTTGTCGCCATCGAAGTAAGGGTCACTTTCTAGCTTGCTCAGGGCAACAGCCTCTGCGTCGTCGATGGAAAGTTGGTTCTGGGCACGCTGTTTGTTCAGGAAATTCAAGCTCTCATTCAAGGCTATACGGTATAGCCATGTAGAAAGTTTGGCCTCTCCCCGAAAATAGCTCAGGTTGCTCCATGCTTTGATGAATGTATTTTGCAACAAGTCGTTTGCGTTGTCGTGCGAGAGGACCATTCGCCTGATTTGCCAGTATAGCTGTTCGCTATATGCTTTTACTACTTCTCCGAAAGCTTCTCGTTGTGTTTCCGGATATTGCAGTCGGTCGATGACATCTTCTTCGTTATATGTATTCATATTTTATTAACTTCTTGTTTCCGTTGTTTTTTAGATTGATATGTAATGGAAGGGTTTAAGCAGGTTGAGTTTTATTAACTTCTTTACTTAAAGTGCGATATTCATGTTTTCCTGTGCCAGCAGCGTATCGGGGAAGATGGCTTGTGCCTCTTTCAGCAGGGTTTCTTCTTCTTCATATCTTGCAGAGAAATGACCGATGAGCAGGCGTCGGACTTGTGCATCGCGGGCTATGGTAGCAGCTTGTTCGGCAGTAGAATGCATGGTCTGACGGGCTCGTGCTGCTTCTGTCTTGGCAAAAGTTGCTTCGTGAAACAGGAGGTCTACGCCTTTTATTTGCTCGGTGATACGTGGAAGATAGGCTGTATCCGAACAGTATGCATACGAGCGGGGAGGGTCGGAGGGCGTAGTCAGCCGTTCGTTGGGGATAACTGTACCTTCCTCTGTGATGTAGTCTTCTCCGTTCTTTATGCGGTTGATCAAGCATATCGGGATGTTGTAAAAATCTATCATGTCACGCTTTATATGGTTGGGCGTAGGCTTTTCACGAAAGAGAAAACCGCATGTAGGCAAACGATGGCGTAAAGGGATTGTTTCTACCGTGACGGAGCGGTCATCGTAAATAACCTGTTGCTCTTTAGGATTAAATGGATGAAAGATAACCTTGTACGGCATACCTTTGCAGAAGAATTCAAGGTGTGGGGTAAGCAGTTGTTCCAGTTCAGGATGGCAATAAATATGTAAGTCGGCTGTGCGTTCCAGCATGCCGAAGGTGGAGATGAGTCCGATCAGACCGAAGCAATGATCTCCGTGCAGATGAGAGATGAATATGTGATTCAGGCGACTGAATTTCAGCCGTGAACGCCGTAATTGTATTTGGGTACCCTCTCCACAGTCAATCATGAACAGTTTTTCCCGAATATTCACTACCTGTGAGGTTGCCATGTGCCGCGTGGTGGGTAATGCAGACCCGCATCCTAATATATTTACTTCAAATTTTTCCATGTAAACAAAGATACGCAAAGGTGAGCGGAGTGACAAATGAAATGTATAGTTTTTCAGTCTGGCCTTCCTCGTGGACATTCTGTTTTATGAAAAATAGTGATATTTAGGAAAACCGGAAAAGGTCTTGGAAAGGTTTCTGGGGAAATAAAAAAAGGGACTATGCAAAGCACAATCCCCTTTTCCAATATGACGAATTAAAGAATTATTTCTTTCCTTCCAATTGTTCTTTCAAAGCAGCCAAAGCGTCGATGTCGCCCAGAGTTGTAGAAGCAGCCTGGTTCTGAATCATCGGAGTTTCTTCTTTCTTAGAAGATTTCTTAGAAGCTTTCTTTTCAGCCTTTTCTTCTGCCTTAGCAGCATCTTCGAAGATACGGCTGTGAGACAAGATGATACGTTTTGCATCTTTGTTGAATTCGATTACCTTGAACGGAAGTTTTTCGTCAAGCTGAGCCTGTGTACCGTCTTCCTTAACCAAGTGTTTCGGAGTTGCGAAACCTTCAACACCGTAAGGCAATGCTACAACAGCACCCTTATCCAACATTTCGATGATAGTACCTTCGTGGATAGAACCTACAGTAAATACTGTTTCGAATACATCCCATGGGTTTTCTTCCAACTGCTTGTGACCAAGGCTCAAACGACGATTTTCTTTGTCGATTTCCAAAACAACAACGTCGATGTCTGCACCAATCTGAGTAAATTCAGAAGGATGTTTGATCTTCTTAGTCCAAGACAGGTCAGAGATGTGGATCAAGCCGTCTACACCTTCTTCGATTTCTACGAATACACCGAAGTTAGTGAAGTTACGTACTTTAGCAACATGCTTAGAACCTACAGGATATTTTTCTTCGATAGTTTCCCATGGATCTGGTTTCAGCTGTTTGATACCCAAAGACATCTTACGTTCTTCGCGGTCCAGAGTCAGGATAACAGCTTCGATTTCGTCGCCTACCTTCATGAAGTCCTGAGCAGAACGCAGGTGCTGTGACCAAGACATTTCAGAAACGTGGATCAAACCTTCTACGCCCGGAGCGATTTCGATGAATGCTCCATAGTCAGCCATAACGACAACTTTACCTTTAACGTGATCGCCAACTTTCAAGTTCGGATCAAGGCTATCCCATGGGTGCGGAGTCAACTGCTTCAAACCTAAAGCAATACGTTTCTTTTCATCATCGAAGTCGAGGATAACTACGTTCAACTTCTGATCCAAAGAAACAACTTCATGAGGATCGCTTACACGGCCCCAAGACAAGTCTGTGATGTGGATCAAACCGTCTACGCCGCCCAAGTCGATGAATACACCGTATGATGTGATATTTTTAACAGTACCTTCAAGTACCTGACCTTTTTCAAGTTTGCTGATGATTTCTTTCTTCTGCTGTTCCAGTTCAGCTTCGATAAGAGCTTTGTGAGAAACAACAACATTTTTGAATTCCTGGTTGATTTTAACAACTTTGAATTCCATAGTCTTTCCTACGAATACATCGTAGTCGCGGATAGGTTTAACATCGATCTGAGAACCCGGCAAGAATGCTTCAATGCCGAATACGTCAACAATCATACCACCCTTAGTGCGGCACTTGATGTAACCCTTGATGATTTCTTCGTTTTCAAGAGCAGCGTTAACACGATCCCAAGAACGAGTAGCGCGAGCTTTCTTGTGTGACAGGATCAACTGTCCTTTTTTGTCTTCCTGGTTTTCGATGTATACTTCTACAGTATCACCTACTTTCAAATCAGGATTGTAGCGGAATTCGCTCAACGGAATGATACCGTCTGATTTGTAGCCAATGTTAACTACAACTTCACGTTTGTTCATTGCGATTACAGTACCGTCTACAACCTCACGGTCGTTTACCTTGTTCAAGGTGCTGTCATAAGCTTTTTCAAGTTCTTCTTTGCTTACGTTGGTAGCTGCATCACCGCTTTCATAAGCATCCCAATTGAAGTCTTCAATCGGAGTAATGTTTTTTAAGTTTTCCATTAATTAATAAATTGTTTGTAAATAACTAATTGTGTTAGACTTTATATTGTTTATATAAATCGGCTGCAAAAGTATAATAAAATCCTGAATGATACAACTTTTCCTGTTTTTTTTTCGTAAAATCTTCGGATGAAACTTGGCCTTTTTCTTCAGAGAGAGGAGAGAAGTAATATAAAAAGAGCCGTAGGGTTTCATTTGGATTCTCCCGTGATGAAACTTTGCGGCTCTTTGAGTAAGTGTAAGGTATGTTATGATTTTGTCTAGTCTTCGAGTGAATAGTCGATAGTAGTAACTACGCGCACCTTTTTAATATAAGGAGTATTGGCATCGCGGTCGGAAATACTAAACTGTCCCTGGCTGGCATGGCGTATTTTGCCAAGTTTGCTGTCGGAGTCTTTTGCAAACTTTTCGGCAGCCTGCCGTGCGTTTTTCGTTGCTTCCTCTATCATTCCCGGTTTGATGGTGTTGAGTCCCGTATATTCATACTGAACGTTGTAACGATAGTCGCCTCCGGTTACTGCAATTCCTCTTTTCAGCAATTCACCTTGTTCGGCAATCAGGCTTCTCACCAAGTCGACTTTATTGGAAGTGACGGTGATAACAGTAGTTACATTGTAGCGGTATGGGTTGTTGTCGTTGTTACTGTATCGTTCAGCCTGCAAGTCGATTATTTCAGGGGCATTGATGCTAATTTCTTTTTCATCTATGCCTTTCTCTTTCAAGAATTGCGTAATGGTTGCGTTTGAGCTTTTGATGTTATCGTATAAAGCATTCAGATCGTTACCCAGACTTTTATACATTAGCGGCCATATTACCTTGTCGGCTGGAACTTCCATTTCTGCAAGTCCTTTGACGTTAACACTTCTGTCTCGTTCTGCGAATGAGTTAAACCCTCTTTGAATGCATATACCTAGTAAAAGCAGTCCGAGGGCGAGGATTAGTGATTCGACTCTAAAATTCTTCATAATGATTTCATTTTAATTTTAAAGGTTGATTATAAGGAGAATATTATATGACTAATATAACAAATTAGCGTGAAGTTTGTTATTTCTGTTTGGTTTTATTAATGATTTTAGGGGATAATAAAAAAAGTCACACATAAAATGTATGACCTTTTGAAGAGCGGAAGACGGGACTCAAACCCGCGACCCTCAGCTTGGAAGGCTAATGCTCTATCGACTGAGCTACTTCCGCAATTTTAGTGGGCAAAGATGGATTCGAACCACCGAAGGCGTAAGCCAGCAGATTTACAGTCTGCCCCATTTGGCCACTCTGGTATTTGCCCAACGTAATCAATATATTTTCAAAGAGCGGAAGACGGGACTCAAACCCGCGACCCTCAGCTTGGAAGGCTAATGCTCTATCGACTGAGCTACTTCCGCAATTTTAGTGGGCAAAGATGGATTCGAACCACCGAAGGCGTAAGCCAGCAGATTTACAGTCTGCCCCATTTGGCCACTCTGGTATTTGCCCTTTCGCAACTGATTAACTAGTGCTTTTCTCAATTGCGTTGCAAAGGTACAACTATTTTTTTAATCTGCAAGCAAAATCGATCATTTTTATTGCAGTAATTGCACATTCGTCACCTTTATTGCCTAATCTTCCTCCAGCTCGTTCTTCGGCTTGTTCCATATTGTTTGTCGTAATCAATCCGTAAATGACTGGCGTATCGGTAGTTGCATTCAGTTGAGTAATTCCCTGGGTTGCTCCAGCACATACATAGTCGAAATGAGGAGTATCTCCACGTACCACACATCCAAGTGCTATTACAGCATCTACTTTTCCACTTTTTATCATTTGTGCAGAGCCGAAAGTTAGTTCAAAGCTTCCCGGAACTGTTTGTACTAGGATGTTTTCATCTTTTGCTCCATGTTTTTTTAGAGTCTGCACGGCACCGGAAAGTAATGCTCCTGTAATATTGCTGTTCCATTCTGATACTACAATGCCGAAGCGCATCTGAGAGGCATCGGGTACAGAGTTGAAATCGTAGTCGGATAGATTATGATAAGCAGTTGCCATAATAATTATATAGTTAAATGGTTAATTTATGAGTTCTGAATAAAAAAATCATTCGGAGTAAAGTTTGAATCTCTGAGCATCCACGTTGATGTATCTGAGATTCTTCGCTTTGCTCCGAATGACAATACCTTATATTATATAAGTAGTAGGATAATCTTACTTGATAGAGGCGCGATCGATATATTTATCGATGTCCATAGCCTGGTAAGAATTTGCATATTTTGTTTTAATCTGCTTGTATGCTTCAACAGCTTCTGCATTTTTTCCTTGTTTCTCTAAGATCTGACCAGCCTGAAGCAAGTAAATAGGACTTAAAGTTGTGCTGTTGGCTTTGTCGGCTGCCTTCAGTAGGGTAGCAGCAGCTTTGTCAAGCTGTCCCATCTGAGCATAGCAGTTACCCATTGTTCCGATGATAGCTGGAGCAACCATGTAATCGTCTGCACTGAATTTATCCAAATATTTTGTTGCTTCTTCGTATTTGCCAAGCTGTGCATAGCAGATACCTGCATAAGCATTTGCCAAGTTACCGGCATCTGTTCCACTGAATTCATCTGCAATTTTCAAGAAACCAGTATAACCCAAGCTGTCACCTTTCAGTGCAACTTCGTAGTTGTCATTGCCAAAGTATTGTTCACCTTTAAAAAGAGCTTCAGAAGCTTTTAACTCCTTAGGTTCACCAATAAAATGTTTGTAGGCTAATGTTCCGCATACAACGACAACAATAGCTACTACAATACCAACTAACAGGTTCTTGTACTTAAAAAGGAATGCTTCGGAAGTACTCAGTGCTTCATCTACATTCAGAGGATCATGAGTGTGTTTTTGTTCTGCCATTTTATTTAATCGTTTTTATTATTTCTCTTATTATTTAATATGTTTACATTTCGGTCAGCAAAAGTAGTTTATTTATATTTATAAATGAAATTTGCGAGCATGTTTTTTTATCTGTCATGCTTTTATTGTTAATTTTGTAAGCTGAAATAAGGATTTTGAACTATGTGGCTTAAACGCATCTCTATATTAAATTATAAAAATCTGGAGCAGGTGGAACTTGCTTTTTCTCATAAAATGAACTGTATCATCGGTAAAAACGGAATGGGGAAAACCAATTTACTGGATGCGGTTTATTATTTATCCTTTTGCAAAAGTGCAACCAATGCTATTGATTCGCAGAATATTTTGCATGATCGCGACTTTTTTGTCGTGCAAGGATTTTACGAAACCGATCAGGGAGAGCCTGAAGAGGTATATTGCGGATTGAAGCGTCGTCAGAAGAAGCAGTTCAAACGGAATAAGAAAGAATATTCTCGTCTGTCCGATCATATCGGTCTGATTCCGCTGGTCATGGTTTCACCAGCCGATTCATGGTTGATTGCCGGTGGTAGCGAGGAGCGTCGGCGCTTCATGGATGTTGTCATATCTCAGTTCGACCGTGAATACTTGGATGCATTGATTCGCTATAATAAAGCACTTCTTCAGCGAAATTCATTGCTTAAGGCAGACATGGAGCCGGAGGAGGAATTGATGTTGGTTTGGGAAGAAATGATGGCTACTTCGGGTGAAACGGTATATCACAAGCGCAAGGCATTTATTGATGAGTTTATACCTGTATTTCAGTCTTACTATTCATATATTTCTCAAGACAGAGAGCAGGTCAGCCTTACATATGAGTCGCATGCCGCAGGGGGTAGTCTTTTGGAGCAATTAAAAGAAACCCGGCAGCGTGACCGTATCTTGGGCTATTCGACTCGAGGCATACATAAGGATGACCTGATCATGCAATTAGGCGATTTCCCTATCAAGCGAGAAGGCTCTCAGGGACAGAATAAAACTTATCTGATTGCTTTGAAGCTGGCACAGTTTGAATTTCTAAAACGGACGGGGAGTCAGACAAGCCCGATTGTGTTGCTGGACGATATATTCGACAAACTAGATGCTTCACGTGTGGAACAGATTGTGAAATTGGTGGCGGGAGATAGTTTCGGACAAATATTTATTACCGATACCAACCGTGAACATCTGGATAAGATTCTGCGAAAAATAGAAGGAGATTATAAACTTTTTGAGGTGGAAGATGGAGTCGTATCTGAACGCCATAGTGAGGAGGAAGCATGAAACGGAATAATACAGAGCAGGTAGGTGAGGTGATACGCCGTCTGCTTAGACAGGAAGGACTGGAAACCCCTTTAAATGAATATCGTCTGGTCGATGCATGGAAGGATGTGGTAGGAGAAACGATTGCTCGTTATACAACAAATATTTATATTAAGAATCAGGTACTTTATGTGCATTTGTCCTCATCAGTACTTCGTCAGGAACTGATGATGAGCCGGCAATTACTGGTTCGTAACTTAAATGCGCAGGTTGGGTCGCAAGTGATCGTCAATATCATCTTTCGTTGATTGGACAGAATTGGCGATTGTCCATGGTTATGGATTGTGGGAAGTGAATGATGTCTGTTCGCTCCATATTTCATCCATAGGCTTGTCAAACTCTTCTGTGGGAATCTGTTCGCAGATTTGGAAGTCGAAACAAATGCCGATCTTATAGGCTTTGAGTTGTTTTAGCAACCGGTCGTAATATCCTTTTCCTCTTCCCAGACGATTCCCTTGTCTGTCGAATGCTACTCCAGGAATGATGGCCAGATCAATCTTTTCATAATCGGTAAATAATTCACCCTGCGGCTCTTCAATGCCGTAACTTCCTTTCTGTAAATCTTGCTTACCCGTATAGCGGCGTAATTCAAGTTCCTCTCCCTTTACTACAGGCAAAATAATATTTTTGTTCCAGCTCCACTTCTCCACAAAGTCGTGTGTCTGTACTTCATCGGGCAAGGAATAATATAGCAAGATGGTTTCTGCCTGTGTAAAAGCCGGATGCTTTTCTAGTTTATTCAGTAGTAATGAAGAGTATTCAGATAAAATTTCTTGAGGATAATTCCTTTTCTTTTCTGCGATATATCGTCTGAGCAAACGCTTTTCTTCCTTTTGCATAGGTGTATTTAAGTTTTAGGGTACGATAAAAAAGAAAGGCACACAAGATTGAATCAGAAATAATCCGTTGTGTGCCTTTCCTGTTATTTGGGTCGCTTACTCTTTGTTGGTTTCAACTTCTGGAGCTTTAGGGAACGACTCTCCCTTTTCCAGAACCTCGAGAGCTTTTTGTACGGTTTTGTCTGTTTGGTTAGAATAAGCTATATAAGCTTCCATGCCTAACATATTGTAAATAACATTGCCATAGAGACTTTCTTCGAATAACTTCTTCGATTTATACATCAGAATGTTACGGCGTTTCAGTCCTTTGCTCTCTGCGTATTCTGCAAATTTCTCAAGCAAATTCTGTTTTTTCAGATAAGCTTCCATCTTTTCCGGTGTGTCATATTCCTGAAGTTTGCTGCGGTTTTTATCCGTATAATCGAGAGTGTATCGGACAATCAATCCACGTGTAGCAGCCATTCTGTAATAAGAAGTCATGCCCGTAGTATCTTGCGGAACAAAGATATCCGGCATAATACCTCCACCGCCGTAGACTGTACGTCCCAGACCGGTATGATATATTTCCTTGATATTTTGTTTGATACTATCAGCAGAGAAGAATTCTCCATGTTCATATCGAGTGATAATATCCATTTCGTATTCAGCGTCATTACCTTTTTCGTAAGGCTTCTGGATACAGCGTCCCGAAGGAGTATAATAACGTGCGATTGTCAGTCGGATAGCCGATCCGTCACTGAATTCAATAGGTTGCTGAACCAGTCCTTTTCCGAATGAACGACGACCGATAATTGTACCACGGTCATTATCTTGAATAGCTCCTGCAAAGATTTCACTCGCCGATGCAGAACCTTCATCCATCAGAACAATGAGCGGCATCGTCTGACTGCTTCCTGTGCCGTTGGATGTGTAATTTTCACGTGGAGATTTTCTACCTTCTGTGTAGACAATAAGTTTGTTGTTGGGCAAGAACTCATTTACCATTTGGATGGCAGCAGCCATATAACCACCCGTATTTCCACGGAGGTCTATGATCATTCCCTTACAATTTGCCTGTGCCAGTTTGGCTAAGGCAACGAGCAGTTCCGGGTAAGTTGTTTCGCCGAATTTGTTGACTTTTACATATCCGAATTTATCATTAACCATGTAAGCTGCATCAATACTCTTGACGGGGATATCGCCGCGTACAATCGTAAAATGCAAGATATCTTTTTCTCCCGGTCGGTAAATGCCTAACTTAACTTTACTGCCTTTTTCTCCTTTCAGACGGCGCATAGCTTCCTCGTTGGTAACTATTTTACCTACGAAGCTAGAGTCGTCTACTTCTACAATACGGTCGCCGGCAAGCAATCCCACCTTTTCGGAGGGGCCCCCTGGAATGACACTGTTGATGTGAATCGTATCATCTTGTATGGTAAATTGAACGCCGATACCACTGAAGCTACCTTTCAAATCCGAATTTACCGCTTCAAGATCTTTGGCCGGTATGTAAGAAGAGTGAGGGTCCAGTTCTGCAAGAATCTGCGGCATAGCCTCTTCCACCAGATTAAACATGTTGACAGTATCTACATACTGTTCGTCGATAATGTGCAACAAGGCATTCAACTTATTGGAAGATGTGTTGATGATTCCCAATTTGTTGCCGGAAAAATGGTTTGTGTAAAATGTTCCTATCAAGATACCTGCCACCAGACAGATAGCCATCAGAAAAGGTATCAATTTATTTTTGTTGCTGCTCATATCTATTTATTCATTAGGATTTAAATAAACCAGTTCTATATTCGCACGTTTCAAAAGTTCCAAACCATCTTCCAAACGATATTTTTCGGCAAAAACGACTCGTTTTATTCCCGCCTGGATGATAAGTTTTGCACATTCTATGCAGGGAGATGCCGTGACATAAAGTGTGGCACCTTCGCTGCTATTGTTCGATCTAGCTATTTTGGTGATGGCATTGGCTTCTGCGTGAAGGACATAAGGCTTGGTTATGCCATGTTCATCTTCGCAAACATTTTCAAATCCGGCTGGAGTACCATTGTATCCGTCGGAAATAATCATTTTATTTTTTACAATCAGCGCTCCCACCTTCCGCCGGTTGCAATAAGAGTTTTCTGCCCAGATAGTAGCCATTCGCATATAGCGCTTATCGAGTATTTCTTGTTTGTTCTCTTTGTTTTCCATATATTTAATGTCTAAATTGCATACAGGTAGTACGTTCATTCGGAGCCAGGCGCAACATAATATTATCTCCCTGATAGAATTGGACTTTTTTCAGTTTATCTATGAACTCCTTATTCTTTCCTGATAATGCGACACTGCATTCTATGCGGGTGATTGCAATAGAGCGGTCTTTAGGATTGGCCTGCCATTTCCCGGTGTATGTACCATTTTCTATGCTACCTTGTACACTTCCGTCTTCACCAAATGTAATGCTGAACTTATTGATTACTTTCAGGTCTTCAGGTTTTGTATATGCAGGTTGTGCATTTGCATTATAATTATTCCAGTCTATTCCTGTATAGTAATTGACCAATAACCATTCTCCGCTTACGAAGATTTCATTGATGTCATCTTCCTGATTGCAGCCAGCGAACAAAAAAGGTAAGGCAAGCAGTAATAAGCAGGCTCCGTATTTTTTTATTTTTTGTTTCATTTTATACCATTTCGTTTTAATAATGCGTTAATAGTAGGTTCCTGACCCCGGAAACGTTTGTAAAGTACCATCGGATGCTCCGTACCTCCTTTTGACAAAATATTGTCGCGGAAAGATTGTGCTACATTCTTGTTGAAAATGCCTTTCTCCTTGAAGACAGAGAACGCATCAGCATCAAGTACCTCTGCCCACTTGTAGCTATAATATCCAGCCGAATATCCTCCCGACATAATATGTCCGAATTGTACGGTCATACACGTATCTTCTATTTGAGGTAATAATTGCGTACGTTTCCATGCCTCATGTTCGTATTCGCGTACGTCGCCTTCGAAGCTTTCTCTTCGTGTGTACCATGCCATATCGAGGAAACCAAAGCTGAGTTGTCGCAGACAAGCGTAGGCTACATTAAAGTTTGATGCATCAATGACTCGTTGCAACAAATCTTCAGGAATCGGTTCATTTGTCTGGTAGTGACATGCAAATGTATTAAGAAAATCTTTTTCAATTGCAAAGTTTTCCATAATTTGCGAGGGAAGTTCCACAAAATCCCAGTAAACATTTGTTCCACTCATACTTTTAAACCTCGTATTGGCAAATATTCCGTGAAGTGCATGTCCAAATTCATGCAAAAAAGTATTGACTTCCGAGAATGTCAGCAGTGCCGGCTTGTCAGGCGTTGGTTTGGTAAAGTTCATGGTTACAGAAACATGAGGACGACTATTGGTGCCGTCGGCTTCTATCCATTGCTCCTTGTAGCTTGTCATCCAGGCTCCCGAGCGTTTACCGGCACGAGGATGAAAGTCTGTATAAAGTACGGCCAGGTAGCTACCGTCTTTATCGTATACTTCATACGCTTGCACATCCGGATGGTAAACCGGAATGTTTTTATTTTCCTTGAATGAGATACCATACAAACGTGTTGCCAGTCCGAAAACTCCTTCTTTTACACGGCTCAGTTCAAAATAAGGACGCAGTATTTCTTCGTCGAAATTGAACTTTTCATTTTTCAGTTTCTCGGAATAATACGAAAAATCCCAAGGCATCAGCTTGAAGTCATCGCCTTCCAACTTTTTGGCAAGGGCTTCTACTTCTTCCACCTCCTTATGGGCAGTTGGGGTATATGCTTCTAAGAGCTGATCGAGTAACCGGTATACATTGTCGCTATTTTCTGCCATGCGTTTGCGCAATGCATAGTCCGCGTAATCCTTGAATCCGAGCAACTGAGCAAGTTGCATACGTAAGTTTACCAGTTGTTTTACAATCTCCAGATTGTTTTGCTCATTATCGTGCATGCACTGCGTGTTGTAAGCCATATAGAGTTCCCGTCGCAGATTTCGGTCATCACAATATTTCATGAAAGGAACATAGCTAGGAGCCTGCAAGGTAATAACCCACCCTGACTTACCTTTCTCCTTAGCTGTGTGTGCAGCCGCTTCGATGGCACTTTCCGGAAGACCTTTCAGCTGCTCTTCCGAGTCAAGTACCAGCTCGTAATTGTTTGTTTCCTTGAGATGATTTTGTGAAAAACGAAGCGTCAGCGTACTGAGCTCCATGCTGATCTTTCGGAATGTAGCTTTATCCTTAGCAGACAAATTAGCTCCGTTGCGTACAAAACCGTCGTACGTCTTTTCCAGTAATCGTCGTTCTTCCGCTGTCAGTTCAAGCGTTTCACGTTCATCGTAGACAGCCTTTATACGCTTGAACAAATCCTCGTTCAGGCTGATATTGTTGCTATGCTCAGAAAGCAGAGGCATCATTTTTTCGGCAATAGCTTCCAGTTCGTCGGAAGTTTCGGCACTCATCAGGTTGAACATAACCGTAGTAACTCGTTCCAGCAGTTCTCCCGATTGTTCCAAAGCCAATATCGTATTGTTGAATGTCGGTTTTTCCGGATTGGTAACGATGGCATTAATTTCTTCATCTTCCTGATTCATGCCTTCACGGATAGCCGGTTCATAATGTACAAGGGATATCTTGTCGAATGGAACAGTTCCGTGAGGGGTGTTATAAGGCTGTAAAAATGGATTTTCCATAAATAATTTTTTTTTGTTTTCTTTGTAATGACTTAGTGCTTCCATGTCGGGTATTTCGATGACCCGGCGACTCAAACGAATGATTCCTTCGTTTTTCAGCTCATTCAGCACCTTCGAAACATTAATTCGTGTATCATCTATCTGTTCGGCCAGATCCTCCATTCGAATCTGGAGTTTCTTTTCTCCGGCGGGAGTTATACAGCGTAGCAGCATGAAATTGATGATTTTCTCCAGCGTATCACTGGCATGCGGGCTTTTGAGCTTTCGGTAAACAGTCTGTGCACGATTACTCAACATGTTCAGGTAATTGAGCTGAAATATTTCATACTTGTTGAGTTCCGATAAAATATAAGCCTTGTCGATGGTTACGGCGTTCACATTGGTGTGTGCATAATACGATGCCGTATATTGCGGATACATACCGAACAAAGAGTAAGGCTCGATAATCTGCGGACTTTTTAATGTTTCATGGATTGTATAATGATATGCCTGGTCTGCCGACTCGGCGCGTGTTTCGCCTTGTAAAATGAAAATGATATTATTACAATAATCACCCTGTTTTACAATGCAGCTTCCGGCTGTATACTTCTGAAAATGCAATCTAACTTTTTCCAGTATAGCGGTAAAGTCTTCTTTGCATAGTCCTTGAAACAGAGGGAGCAATAAAAGCTTATCATACATTGTGCTCTGCATTGGCATTTAACTTTATTAAGTTATATTTTAACGTACAAAAGTAGCGAATATTTTGAATGTATTTTTGCCTTTTACCTTTTTTATCGTTTATTTCCGTCTGATAATGTTTGGCTGCTTTCTTGTTATGTAGGTATTTTTGCATAACTTTGTATAAAATTTCATTTTAAGAATATGGGAAGTTTGAATTTTCAAGAGCTGATAAGCGCATTTATTGTATTGTTTGCCGTGATTGATATAATTGGTGCCGTACCGATTATTTTGGATTTGAAGCAAAAAGGGCGTTCGGTGAATGCCATTCAAGCTACACTTGTAGCATCGGCGTTATTACTGGGATTCTTTTTTGCCGGCGATATGATGCTGAAACTGTTTCAGGTAGACATTGCATCTTTTGCGGTAGCAGGTGCTTTTGTCATATTTCTGATGTCATTGGAAATGATTCTTGATATAGAGATTTTCAAAAATACAGGACCTATAAAGGAAGCTACGCTAGTACCTTTGGTCTTTCCTTTGCTTGCTGGAGCTGGTGCTTTTACTACCTTGTTGTCACTTCGTGCCGAATATGCGACTATCAACATCGTGTTGGCCCTCTTGCTAAATATGGTATGGGTGTATATCGTACTGAAGATGACTGACCGTATTGAACGCCTCTTAGGTAAAGGTGGTATCTATATTATCCGTAAGTTTTTCGGTATTATTCTTCTTGCCATTTCGGCCCGACTGTTTACAGCCAATTTGACATCATTGATCGATCAGTTTCAACACATGAAATAATAGAATCAGGCACAGGTTATGCAGGAGAGAGCTGCACTTGTGCCCGATTTTTTCAGGAACAGAAAATACTATCTCCGTATTTCTCCGCTTCCGATACATAAATGAGCATCTTTATCATAGATGACTCCAAATTGTCCGGGGGCGATGCCTTGTACTCTGTTTTTACTTTCAATATAACATGTTCCATTATCAAATACAAGACTTCCTTCTTGAAAGGCATCTGTATGACGGATTTTAAAACGGATTTCTTGTTCTGCTCCTGTTATCCACGGATTATCTGTGATGAAGTGGAAGTCGACAAGTCGGAATTTGTAACCGTACTGTTGTTCCGTATCATCTCCGTGTGATACATATAAGATGTTGTTTTCGGTGTCTTTATCTACGACGAACCACGGTCCTCCGCTAAGTCCCAGTCCTTTACGCTGACCGATAGTATGGAACCAGAAACCACGGTGCGTACCGATTTTCCGGCCTGTTTCCCGTTCGATGATATTGCCCGGTCGCTCTCCCAGAAAGCGTCTGATAAAATCGTTGTAATTGATTTTCCCGAGAAAGCAAATACCCTGACTGTCTTTACGCTGTGCACTGGGAAGCTTTGCCTTGGATGCAATCTCCCGTATTTCCGATTTCATGTAATTCCCCAGTGGAAACCATAGTTTTGAAACTTGCAGATAGTCAATTTGTGCCAGGAAATCAGTCTGGTCTTTTATCGGATCTTTGGCCGTAGCCAGCCAGGTCTTTCCGTCTATCAGGCAAGTAGAGGCATAATGTCCGGTAACGATTTTATCGTAAGCATATCCGGCTTTCTGCTCGAAACAGCCAAATTTAATCAGCTTGTTGCACATCACGTCCGGGTTAGGGGTAAGTCCTTTACGGACCTTTTCTATGGTATATGCTACGACATTATCCCAATACTCTTTCTGAAGGTCGACAATGTTCAATTTCAGTCCGTAACGATGAGCAGTAGCCGAAGCCAGCTCGATATCTTCCTCAGCCGTACAACTGAGTTCGTTGTCGGTATCCATTCCTATCTTGATATAAAATAAGTCGGGTTTATATCCCTGTTCGCAGAGCAAGTGTACGGCTACGGCACTGTCTACTCCGCCTGAGATAAGTGCAGCTATATTCATGTTCGTTTTGTTATTTGCTGCAAAGATACGTTCTGCCGCTCTTTTTATAAATACCCTATTTAGGGTATTTTGTCAGATTCCTATCTGCCGTACAGCTTGTCTATCAGATCACTGCGTCCTATCTTTTTCAGCTCACTGATAATGGCGCGTCGTTCTTCCGGTTTATACCAGAAGAAAAACATACGTTGTGCCAGCTTTTCTTTTTGACTCTTTGCCGAAAAGACGGGTTCCAGCGTATAAGGATGATAACCGGTATACCATGCTTCCGTAGCTACAGTCATCGGGGTAGGAGTGAAGTCCTGTACCTGTTCCAGATGGAAGTCCAGTCGTTTGGTTATTACAGCCAGTTCGGCCATATCCTCTTCCGTGCAGCCGGGGTGGCTACTGATGAAATAAGGAATGATTTGCTGGCGCAGATTCAGCTCCTTATTGATTCGGTCGAAGATACGTTTGAAACGGTAGAACTGTTCGAACGGCGGTTTACGCATGATATAAAGCACCCGGTCGCTGGTATGTTCAGGAGCCACTTTCAGGCGTCCACTCACATGGCGTGCTATCAGTTCTCTTGTATATTCGGCCGTACTTTTATTCACTTCCGGATCTTTGCTTTCGTGCAGCAGCAAGTCGTAACGTACTCCACTGCCGATAAAGCTCTTCTTTATTTTGGGGAGCGCATCGACCGCATGATAAATATCCAGCAATGGACGATGGTCGGTATTCAGATTCGGACAAACCTTCGGATGAATGCACGACGGGCGCTTGCACCGGCGACACATCCGTTCGTCGCGTCCATGCATGGCATACATGTTTGCCGACGGACCACCCAAGTCGCTTAAGTACCCCTTGAAGTCGGGCATTTCCGTTATTGCCTTGACTTCCTTTAAGATACTTTCCTTGCTTCGGCTTACGATAAACTTTCCCTGATGCGCGGAGATAGTACAGAATGCACATCCCCCAAAGCATCCTCGGTGAATGTTGACCGAAAATTTTATCATGTCGAACGCCGGAATTCGTTTCCCCTTATATTTAGGATGAGGCAAACGCGTATAAGGCAAGTCGAACGACATATCGAGTTCCCCCTGCGTCATGGGCGGGTACGGAGGATTGACCACAACCACTTCATTGCCTGCCTCCTGATAAATGCGGGCAGCTTCGTATTTATTCGATTCTTCTTCTATGTGTCGGAAGTTCTGAGCCTGCTTCTTTTTATCCTTCAGACATTCTTCGTGAGAAAAAAGACGCAGATCGTTTTCTTCGGGCACGAACTGAGATTTCCGGCAGAGATAAGCCGTCTGCAACAAATCGTGCGGCAACACATTTTCAGCCTTCAGACGCTTGCACAAATCGGTGATAGGTTTTTCCCCCATACCGTAAATCAGCAAGTCGGCTCCCGATTCAATCAAGATAGACGGACGAACCTTATCCACCCAGTAGTCATAATGCGTCAACCGTCGCAAGGAAGCCTCTATACCGCCTAAAACGACAGGAACGTCAGGATAAAGTTTTTTCAGAATTTGAGTATAAACAATGCTTGGATATTCCGGACGCATATCGTGTCGTCCGTCGGGAGTATAGGCATCTTCGCTGCGCAAGCGCTTGTTGGCTGTATATTTGTTTACCATACTGTCCATACAGCCGGCCGAAACGCCGAAAAACAGTCGTGGCCGCCCCAGTTTCTTAAAGTCGCGCAAGTCATCACGCCAGTTCGGCTGTGGCACGATAGCCACTTTCAGTCCTTGCGCTTCCAGCATACGTCCGATAACGGCAGCACCAAATGAAGGATGATCCACATACGCATCACCACTGAACAAGATTACATCCAGTTCATCCCATCCTCTCAATTCCACTTCTTTTTTGGTTGTAGGCAACCAGTCAGTCAGTTTATACTCTTTCAAATTTCAACGTTTTTAGTTACTTGCAGTCTTGCTGCATTATTATATACTCTCTTTCCAGAACAAGATTAGAGCTTGTTTAAATTTTCCAATAAGACTCTTAACATACTTTCTTTTTCAGATTTTCCAGCCCGATATGCAGAAGCCGGCAGACAGGAAACCCTTTAAAAGCAGGTCTGTATAAAATTTAAACAAGCTCTTCCCTATGTTTATTCTTCTTCTTTTTCTTCCTCTTTCTCTTCTTCCTCCGCCTTTTCGTTTTCCCACTTGATATAAAGCAGAATCAACTGGTGAAGTCCGAACGCTTTCATATTGTTATGGTAAATCACGTCAATGCAAAGATACAGCAAGTCCTTGCAGTTTTCGGTTTGAGCAGCGATGAGCGAGCGCACATTCAACTTCAGTTTGTCAAGAACCGATTCGTCTACAATTCCATTGCTGTCTATCAATTGTTGGAACAAAGCATATTTCTCAATAGTTTTCAGATGCTCTTCCGATATTTCCATGCTACGTGTGCCAGAGGCATTTGTCTGTATTGTGTACATAGTCTTGATTAAATTTTAACGTTTACATGAGCAAAGGTAAAAAATTAAATGAATAAAGAGTCATGAACACAAAAGAATTTGCATCCGCACACTACAAGTACATTGTTATTTCGCTTCAAAAAAGTTGAGCATAGACTTCATGATATGTGTCCGCTGTTCGGCTTTCATGATGCTTTCAAAGGGGAATCCCAGTACAAAAGTGCGGTATGTTCCTTTGTAAGCCACTCCGGCACATTGATTCCCTTCGGTATAACTGAATATCGGAAAAGCCTGACCGATAGGAAGAATACAATCGGGGGCAGGCACGGCGTAGGTCTGTTCGTTGGCACTGCGAGGTATCTGGAAGCGGATGTTTGTACCGAAAATTTCTCCCGAACGTACCAGCTTCATACTTCCTCCGTAGGTATACTTCAATACATTACCGGTAAAGTTAGTATCTCCCAGTTTGTTGCCGATGTATGAACCACTTACAAACAAACGTCCTCCGTTCTGGCAATAGGCCGTAAGCGTCTGCTGTATCCGGTTGCCTAATGGTTTGTTTTCTGCCCCATAAATCAGATCGACCATGTAATATGGGCTTAAATCCGTAGAACCACTTTCGAGCGTTTCACTGCTACACGATACAAATGAATACCGTCCAGCCATCTGAATAGCCTTTCCATGTACAAACGGATAGTCGAATGTATTTCCGGCAATCTGCATGCCTTCCAGTTCGTTTCCACTATATCCCAGTCCCTCTTCCGTTTCGATACCGGCTTTGGTACGGTTAAAGTTTTGCTGATAACCACAGAATGCCGTTGTGCTGATGTAAGGCAACCCCGGATTGGACTGAATGTCGAAGCCCTGCATCATCAGCGTATTCATTGATTCCGGTCCGCAGGTACGGTGGAAAGCATTTACAATCAGTACCGTACCTTTGCTTCTCTTTGCCTTGTATGCCGACAGAATTTCCGAAGGAAAACTTTCGCCTCCTTTATTGACGGCAGTAACCTTGAAGCTGTAAATCAGACCCGGTTCTACTTTGGCTGTAAAACTGGTTCCTTTTACATATGTACCATTGTCGAAGCCACCGTATCCGATGCGCGTGTACACTACATATCCCTGCGCTTTTGCCGTAGATTCCAATGGATCTTCGGTAGGAGTCCAGCGCAGTTCGAATGTATTTTTCTTCTTTCCTTCGCTGATGGCGAAATGGCTTACCGGCAACGGCTGAACCGTATAACTGCTGTGATGCATTTCTGCAAGGTATTTCAAGATCGATTTGTATACCGATCGGGCTACCGTAAACTTGAATTCCGGTTCATAACCCAGCTTTAAATCGGCAAAATTCTGATGTGAAAGTGTTTCGAGTATCATCGAGGGAACAGCCGGCAGTCGGGTTTCACTATAATTCCGGTTCCACATGCTGCGGCGCACCCATTGTATGCCGAAGCGGGAACTGATATCCTTTTGCAATCCGGTCAGTACCATATCCGTCAAGTCGCGCGACGTATAACGGGAAACTCCACAGTTTACCTTACCGTCGTTGAAATCCGTTGTATAGATACCCAGTGAGCCGACCAGTGCGTCATCAGTCTTGAAACCGGCATCGCTGTGCATGGCGAAAGTCAGTTCGAAAGGAACCTTCAGTCCTTGTTCTGTAGGATTGTATACCGAACCGCCACTCAGGTAGTTCGTCATCAGCGACCGTGCATTGATGTCGTCGTTATAATCGTTTTCACCTTTACTCTTGCTGTACACTTCGTACGGCATACCGGCCCATTGTCCCCAGTAACGAGCCCCTTCCAGATAGCGCGGAACTCCGCTGACGTTTCCGCCACGGATGATGTTTCCCATGCCCCCTCCAAAGCGGACGGCATCGGCACAAACCACACCTTTCTGTGAACTTTCATTACTCAGTACAACCATACCGTAGTCATTTGTTCCTTTGTCGAACTCGAATGTTCCTAAATAAACCCAGGTTCCACCCCCCATTTGCTGGTTCACCTTAAATTCGGTAACCCCTCCTTTGTGGAAAATCAGGTATTTAGCATCGGAAACACTCTCGGGCAGTGTCTGATAACTGACATAGACAGCATATTTCCCGGTCTCGGGAATGTTGGGAATCCATTCGGCAAAAGCTTTTTCCGGCTTCGACTGGGTAGGAATAAATCGCGCCGTACCGTCGCGGAACGGATTGTAGTTGTCGGGATACCGGAGATACTTCTGTGCAAATCCGGGTTGTGAGGTAGTCTTCCACACATATTTTTTCTTGTCGTTCTTTTCGAAATACCGGCTACCGGGAGTACACGTATTGTTGTCTACCACCACTTCATTTTTCTGCCAGTCGCGTTCACGTGGTGTGAAGACCACCGCTCCTGCATTTTCGAGCATCGGAATTAGATAAGGAACTACAATGGATTGCGTGTATAAGTCCTCGGTAGTACCGAACAGGCGCGGACGCTGCCAGCGCCATTCGTTGCGGTCGTTCTTGTAAAACTTCCCATGACTTTGCCATACGGCGATATGGCGGTCCTGCAATCCCTGACTGACTTTAAAAGGTTTTGAGATATTCTGCGTCCATGCATCCCCTTTGTATTCTATTTTACCATACAAGCGACTCTTGTCTTTTCCCTTTTTACGCATGAAGTTGGGAACCAGATTCTCAATAGGCTGGCCGTCGGCATAAAGAGTAATTTGATAATAATTGACCGGGCCTGGCAGCAGTTGCTTGAGTGAGCGGTAAATGGCTTGTGTATTTTCTTCGGTAAACGGCTGGTAGCCGAAATTATCGTTAGCATATACCTGTAAGATCTTGTGCTCATGGTCGACTGTAAAATGGTCGAGTTTGCACTTGCCGATATTGGCATAACTCGTCTGATAGTTTGTAAAATAATCTGTCAGTCGTTGTTCGATGTTCTTTTCCAGACTTTGTGCCGGCAAATTACCTGAAACACAAAGCAACAGGCAGATATATGCAAGAAGAATTCGTTTCATAATGTAAGTTTTTATGTTGAGGGACAAACTTACGGAAAATCTATGGAATAACCTTGAGAAATGGAAGAAATGAGGTTGGATGATTTAACGTCGAGACTGTTGTGTTGACAGGTGATGCCGGTGTGAAAGTACATTTCTCACATTGATGTAGGGAAAGAATACAATAAGAGCTAATTTACTTAAACCTAACAGGAAAAGAATAGTCAAATAATTGATTAGGTTATCCTGTTTATTTATATTTGAATACCTTTAGATAATAGTTTATGAAAAAGTTACTGTTCATACTGCTTTCATGGATCGTTATAAGTAACCTTCAATGTCTGGCTGATACTCTGAGTGTTGGTATTACCTCTGCCGGATATACGAGTGATAGCAGCGCGCAAGGACAACGGCAGAATGAGAACCGTTTGGATAGTATTTGGCGTGCAGGAAACATTTGGAACGTGGGTGTGCTGGATATATCGGGGAGGCCAATTAAAGATTTGTCAATCATCGAACCTCCTCGTTGGGCGAAATGGAATTACGACTTGGAAAAGTATTTTACTTCTCAAATGATTTATCCAGAACATCTCTTGGAAACAAATCAGAGTGGATATTCGGTGGTTATGTTTTCAGTTGATACATTAGGACTTCCACGTAGCATTAACATATTGACAACAACACATAAAGATTTCGATCGGGAAGTCATAAGACTGCTAAAGGAGCTTCCTCACTGCCTACCATGCCGAGACAAGAACGGCAAACGGATGGAGTGCCTTTACACTGTATACGTTCCTTTTCTACCACAACATTATAGGGATAGACTAAAGGCAGACAGCATTGCAGAAGAAAATATAAGGCAGAGCTTCGTTGAGTGGGAAGCTGTATCTTATTTTCAAGACGGGAAACCATGGTCTGCACAAAATTATATCACTCAACGATTGGTGTACGATCCAGCCTTATTGGGCGACAAGCAGCAAATAAGAGGAATCTATACCATACGAATCAATTCGTACGGAGAAATATATGATTCAAAGATTTTGTGTAGTTGTGGTATTCAAGATTGGGATAACCAAGTTTTGGAAATAATCAAAGAAATGCCTCGCTGGACACCTACTATAAATTATTATGGTAAAGGAGAATATCGTAAATCTGTATGGACAGTACCCATATTCTTTCGGAAGAAAAAAGTAAACTGATAGCCCATACATTTGAGAACGGCAAAGTAAAGGTCACATTTACAGGAGAGGAAAAAATCATGTTTGACGGAGAACATCACGAATGGGTAAGCAATGAATGGCAATACATTAACAAGAAAGGAGAGTCTCTACACTGAGAACAATAATTTTATTCGCAATGTTATCAGGTGCAGTTTGCCTGAGTTGCACCAATAAACGGCAACAGTTCCAGCCGGAAGCAACGCCGGATAAGGAATTGGCTATCATCAGTGGAAACGATACGCTTACAAGCATCCAAGTTGTATCGGCGGATAAGGATACCATCATCTATGATACGCCGGAGTGTTGCCTTTGGTATGTCGAAGACTTGCCGGACAAATACAAGGATAAACCTATTTCTATGTGGACGGAACGTCCTGTTTATTGGGAGAATGTACAAGTCGTAAATGTGTTCGTTGCAAACCCGACATCAGTCTCGCTGATATATGGAAGAGGTTGGAAATTAGAACAATGGAATGGGACAGAATGGGCTATAGCTAAGACAAAAGGCGATAGAAGTTGGTTTGATGATGGGTTTGACAAGCAAAAAGCACCTTTATTATATTGCTTTCGTTTCCCTGTCGGCAGGTACTATCATCTTCCCAAAGGGAAATACCGGATATGTAAATCGTTCTCTGCGAAAAGAGAGTATATAGAATTGAGTGCAGAATTTGAAATTAAGTAGTAGCCTTATGAAAACAAGACTATCGGCATTCATTATCAGCTTATCGGCGACCTTTTCCTTGCAGGCGTAAACCAATGAGCGTTACATTGAAGTGACAAGTATATCCGAAATCGAAATCGTACCCGACAAGGTTCATTATCTGATTTACTAATACAGGCGTCCCGCAAAATGCCATCCGGACACAAGAAATCGGCGACTATTGACGGCAGCAAGGAGGTATACACACCATGCACATCGGCGAATTGGAAAACAAGGATATGCTTGTCTTTCACCAAAAGGGGATGTCTTCTAACCATCTTAAATTCAAATAGATATATTCTTTGTGCAGATTTACGGAAAATATGTGTAATAACCTTGCAAAATAGAAGAAATGAGGTTGAATGATTTAACGTCGAGACTGTTGTGTTGACAGGTGATATCGGTCTGAAAGTGGAAGAAGTACATTTTATTCTTCCACAATCCATTTTTCTATTCCTCTTGTTCTCTTGCTAAAGTTTACACCTATTTTAAATACCTTCTTAGAATCTGTAACAAATGGTACAGCATATTGTTTATCGTTTATCTGTGTCAGGGCTTCTTCCGCAGTTCCATCGAGTTTGAACTCCATGACATAGATATACTTGTCGGTTTTTATTACCATATCAATCCTTCCGTTTGAGGTGTGGTATTCGGCTTGTGTATAAAATCCTAAAAGTTTAAAGACGATAAACAATACGTTCTGATAGTGCAGCTCGAGATCTCTGGCTATTTCATAGGGCGTATCGGCAAAAAAACTTTTCAGTCGTTTCATGAACGACTCAACATCACCTTTACGGACATCTTTTACGAAACTCATTATTTCGAACGAGGGATTGCCTGTTTCAAGATGTGCATATTGGGGAAGTAAAAACTTTGTAAATCCTTCTTCCACTTCTTTATTAGGAAACCCTAACGAATATACTTGAAACTCCTTGTCATATCCTTTTATCGTGAGATAGCCACTTTGGTATAATATAGGCACAGGATTACTATTCATGGTGTCTATTCCTCCCAAAGAATCGGCCGAAGCCATTTCTTCCGTCAGCCGGTAAAGGTTGTATTTGCTCTGTTTCAAAAGTTCGATAAGAAAGGTAGGAGTGCCCGTTTCAAACCAATAACTTCCGAATTTCATTTTGGCAAAGGTGTTTAGGATGCTGAACGGATTGTATATATCGTCGCTGTATTCTACAAAGTGGTAGCCGTCGTACAGCTTTTTGAGCGTAACTTTCGTCTCCTCTTCACTTAGTCCGTTTTTCTTGCCAAGTTCTCTGATGTCATCTTTGAAGTAATGATGAAGTTCTTTTTCCGTAATGCCGCAAATATTGGCAAATCTGTCATCGATGGATATATCCATCAGATTGTTTAAGTCGCTGAATACACTGACTTTGCTGAACTTGGTTACTCCGGTCAGCATTGCAAACTTTATATATTTGTCGCAGCTTTTCATGACGCCGTAGAATGCTTTCAGCGTATTGCGGTAGTCATTGAGCAGGTCTTCGTTTCCTATTGCTTGTAGCATTGGTTTGTCGTATTCATCGATAAGTATAACGACGTTACGTCCGGTTACCGTACTGATTTTTTCTATGATATACGAAAATCGTTCTTCCGGAGAGCGTTCCCGCTTTTCATCTCCATATATGGCTTCCCACTTTTCGAGGTGCTGATTTAGAATTTCAGCGATAGAGGCTTTGCTTTCGTATTTCTTTGTATTGAGGTCGAAATGTAAAATAGGGTATTCCAGCCATTCTTTTTCGAGCGTTTCAATAGCTAGATCTTTGAACAGCTCCTTTTTCCCTTGGAAATAAGCTTCCAGAGTAGATATCAGAAGGCTCTTTCCGAACCGTCGGGGACGACTCAGAAAATAGTATTTACCACTGCTTACAAGCTGATAGACAAGTTCGGTCTTGTCGATATAGTAGTAATTTCCTTTACGTATCTCTTCAAAGTTTTGTATACCTACCGGATAATTCCTTTTCATTGTAGCGCAAACGAATTGGTGAAAGATGACATAACCATTATGTTCCTCACAAAGATACTGATTTTTTGCTTCATTTACCAAATAACCTGTCGGGGGATTCCCAAAAACATCACGGCATTTCAGGAATAATTTGTACAAAAGAAAAAATATTTTGTACAAAAACAATTGGAATTTGTACAAAACAGCAGAGAAACGTGGTGGTGGATGGAAAAAACAAAACGTTCCGTGCCGAACAATTACACGAAACGTTTCTTATAAAGACCATACATTGTTAATCAATATTGCCTAAATCGAATTTGTGGGGATGTCTTCCCTTGAAATCTTTGAAGTACAGTTTGATTTCTCGCATGTCCTTGTCTATGTCCCCGCTGGGCATGATGTACTTTTCGGCGGTGATACACTTCTTTTCATAATCGATGCCGATCAGTACGATAGGAATGTTTGCACCAAGTGCAATGTAGTAGAATCCCTTTTTCCAGTTCGGGTTCGGAGAGCGGGTTCCTTCCGGCGTAATGGCAAGATGGAACTTGTCGCTTGCCTTGACCTGCTTGATGACCTGGTCTACCAGCGAGGTATGTTTGTCGCGGTGTACGGGGATTCCTCCCATCCAGCGGAACAGGATGCCGAGCGGAAAGAAGAACCATTCCTTTTTCATCATGAATCCCGACTCGCGTCCCACGGCACTGATGAACAGTTTGCCGATAATCAAATCCCAGTTGGTAGTATGCGGGGCTGCACAAATGATGCATTTGTCGAAATCCGGGACGGAAACTTTGGCTTTCCATCCCAGTATCTTATAGTAGATAAAGCTGCAAATGGCTTGTTTCATGCTCCTTATTTACCCAGTTCTTCCAGTTTCTTGAAAATAGCTTCCGTACCGTTGTTGAAGTCTTCTTTCAGTTTTTTGTAGAAACCTTTTACGTTTCCCGGTTCCGTGTGGCTGATGCGGCTGATGATATCCTGACGTAAGTTGATTGCCTGAAGGAACAGATTGCTCAGTTCTTCGCGGTTTTCATCTTTTGCATTCAGACCTTCTACGATACACAAACCTGCTACGAGGTCGGAAATATAGTTGACATTCTTTTTTAAATTTCTTCTACTAGCCATAGTCTTATTGTTTTATTGGGTTAATAAAATAGATTGATTACGTGGTAAAGATAACATTTTTTTTGCATACGTTTTCATATTTCCGAAAAAAAGGCGAAATTTGCGCATACTGAAATTTATACACCTTATATAAATTAAAAACAATTATGACAAAAAGTGCATTACAAATTGCAAGAGCTGCTTATCAGCCAAAACTGCCTAAGGCATTGAAAGGTGCTGTAAAGGTACAGGAAGGAGAACCTACACAGTCGGTTGCCGATCAGGAAGCAATCAAGAAATTGTTCCCGAACACTTACGGCATGCCGTTGATCAAGTTCGTTGAAGGAGAAGCTAAGGAATATGCTCCTATGAACGTGGGAGTTATTTTGTCTGGTGGCCAGGCTCCGGGCGGACACAACGTTATCTCTGGTCTGTTCGATGGTATCAAGAAACTGAATCCTGCAAACAAATTGTATGGTTTCATCTTGGGTCCCGGCGGATTGGTTGACCACAAATATATGGAATTGACTGCTGATATCATCGACGAATACCGTAACACCGGTGGTTTCGATATTATCGGTTCTGGTCGTACAAAGCTGGAAAAGGAAGATCAGTTCGAAAAAGGTTATGAAATCCTGAAGGAACTGGGCATCAAGGCACTGGTTATTATCGGTGGTGATGACTCTAATACCAACGCTTGTGTATTGGCTGAATACTATGCTGCCAAGAACTATGGTATCCAGGTTATCGGTTGTCCGAAGACTATCGACGGTGACTTGAAGAACGACATGATTGAAACTTCATTCGGTTTCGATACTGCTTGTAAGACTTATGCTGAAGTTATCGGTAACATCGAACGTGACTGTAACTCTGCTCGTAAGTACTGGCACTTCATCAAACTGATGGGACGTTCTGCTTCTCACATCGCTCTGGAATGTGCTTTGCAGGTTCAGCCTAACATCTGTATCATTTCTGAGGAAGTTGAAGCTAAGAACATGTCTTTGGATGACATCGTTACTTATATCGCTCAGGTAGTTGCCGACCGTGCTGCTGCTGGTAACAACTTCGGTACTGTATTGATTCCGGAAGGTTTGATCGAATTTATCCCGGCTATGAAGCGTCTGATTGCTGAATTGAATGACTTCCTGGCTGCTAACGGTGATGAATTCAACAGCATCAAGCGTTCTAAACAGCGTGATTATATCATCAGCAAGCTGAGCCCGGAAAATGCTGCTATCTATGCTTCTCTGCCGGAAGGTGTTGCTCGCCAGTTGTCTTTGGACCGCGACCCGCACGGAAACGTTCAGGTTTCTCTGATCGAAACTGAAAAGCTGTTGTCTGAAATGGTTGGTACTAAGCTGGCTCAGTGGAAGGAAGAAGGCAAGTATGTTGGTAAGTTCGCTGCTCAGCACCACTTCTTCGGTTACGAAGGACGTTGCGCTGCTCCGTCTAACTTCGATGCTGACTACTGCTACTCTTTGGGTTACACTGCATCTATGCTGATTGCTAACGGTAAGACTGGTTATATGTCATCAGTTCGTAACACTACTGCTCCGGCTGCTGAATGGATTGCAGGTGGTGTGCCTATCACTATGATGATGAACATGGAACGCCGTCACGGTGAAATGAAACCGGTTATCCAGAAAGCTCTGGTTAAACTGGATGGTGCTCCGTTCAAGGCTTTCGCTGCTCAGCGTGAAACTTGGGCTAAGGAAACTGATTATGTATATCCGGGTCCGATCCAGTACTTCGGTCCGTCTGAAGTTTGCGACCAGCCGACTAAGACTTTGCAGCTTGAACAAGCTAAATAATAACTCCTTATAGGAAAGAAATCTGTCATTGCCTTCTCCGTCTGCCTTGGCAGACGGAGAGGTGCAGTGACTATTTTTTAATGTAACTGTATAAACCTATGACAAAAGAACCGCCCATAACGGTGGTAAACAAGCCTCGTAAAACTGCATCGCGCAAGCGGATGGGGTCTTCTTCGCCGAAAACTGTTTCGGGAGGACAGAAGAGAAAGCCAAGACGCGGCAGGGATAGAAAGAAAATTGCCCGTAAGTGGGAAGTTCCATCGTGGATATATTATGTTCTGATGGGAGGGGCTGCTGCATTACTTGTCATCGGGTTTTATTATTTCTTTATTCGTCCTTATGCATACAGATGGAAACCTTGTTACGGAACAAAGGCGTATGGCGTATGCCTTCCTTCAGGGTATCGGGTGCATGGGTTCGATGTTTCTCATCATCAGGGGGAAATAAACTGGGCAGCGCTCTGCAAAACGCAGTTTACTCCTTTCCCTATCCGCTTTGTTTTTCTGAAGGCTTCTGAGGGTGGAGATTTCAGTGATACGACGTTTGTGCATAATTTCAATCTGGCACGTCAGTATGGGTTTATCCGTGGGGCATATCATTTTTACAATCCGAAGACGGATGCTGCACGGCAGGCAGATTTCTTTATCCGTTCGGTCCGGCTGGAACCGGGTGACCTTCCTCCGGTACTCGATATAGAGAAGCGGGGCGACGATGACGACCGCTTGCGGAAGGATTTGCTGACCTGGCTCCGGAAGATTGAACAGCATTACAAGGTGAAGCCTATTCTTTATACATCCTATAAGTTTAAGACTCGTTATCTGAACGATTCTATCTTCAATACTTATCCGTACTGGATTGCTCATTATTATGTCGACTCGGTAGAATATAAGGGACAGTGGAAGTTCTGGCAGCATACCGATGCCGGTACTTTGCCGGGCATCAAGGAGCAGGTGGACCTGAATGTGTTCAACGGTACACTGGAGGAACTGAAACAGATGACGATTCCTGTTTCAAGGGAAAAACGATAAATAAGTTTCTGTTTAAGAGTTGTTTTTGCGTTTGCGGAGCTCTTCGGCAAGGCGGTACTGGATAGCAGCTTCCATTTCTTTTCCGGCTTGTGTAAGTGCGTCGCCAAAACATTCGTGTGCTCCAGCATGCTGAGGCTTTAGAGTGGTGGCTTTGTCGAGGTCGGCAAGGGCTCCTTCCGTGTCTCCTGTGTGAAGACGTAGCTTTCCGCGGTTGTAAACGGTCTTGAATTCCATCGGACGCAGGCGGACAGCTTGGTCCAGACAAGCTTCGGCTTCGTTTATGCGGTCGGCGTTGAACAAGGTAACTCCTTTGCGTACCCACGCATCGGCGTAGTCGGGATAGAGTTCGATGGCCTTGTCGTAATTGGCGAGTGCCGCGCGGGTATCGTGCATGTGCGTGATACACTCGTTGCCCATCAGGTAGTACTCCTTGGCGTATTTCTGCAAGTTTTTCTGTTGCTCCTGCATTTGTTCCTTCAGGCGTTTGTTGTCTTCACGCAGTTTGTTGATGATGCCGAGCTTTTTCCGGATGAAACGTTGCTGGAGAGGTTTCTCTATGTCGTAACGCGAATGGATGGCTTTGAAGAACTGGTTGAGGAATTCTTCGAAGTTACCTTCGTCGAAGGCTTTTACGGCTGCTACATATTGTATGTCGGCTTGTGCCTGTTTCATGGCGCGGTCGATGGCCTGCTGGTTGTTGAACCGTTGTGCGAAAGCTACAATTTCGGGGCGTACGAAGATGTCGCCGCGGGTGATTTCGCGTTTCAGGCAGATACCTTCCAGTGAGGTGCAGCGGCTCAGTGCCACGTATGCCTGACCGCCGGCGAATACTCCGCCGGTAAAGTCGATGACTACCCGGCTGAATGTAAGTCCCTGACTTTTGTGTATGGTGATGGCCCATGCCAGTCGGATAGGGTACTGGGTGAAGGTTCCCAGTTCTTCTTCCTCTATTTTCTTCTCCTGTTCGTTGTAGCGGTAGCGTATGTTGCTCCAGCTTTCACGGCGGACATCGAACTCCTTGCCATCTTCGGTAATGACGTATATGATTCCATCGGCATCGATACCGGAAATGGTTCCGATAGTGCCGTTCACCCAGCGCTTGTCCGGATCGTTCTTGATGAATATGATTTGCGCACCGGGCTTGATGGTCAGTTCCATAAGGGTAGGAAGACTGCTTTCGGGAAACTCGCCGTGAATTTCTCCTTGCAGGGTGACTGCTTCGCCGGGAAGTTCGGCAAGGCGGCGGTCGTTGATGTAGTCTACATTGTCGCGACGTGTGGCAAGAGTGATGTACATGTCGTTTTCGTTTGCCTTTATCGGGGCATTGTAGCGTGTATTCAGCAGTTGGAGATCGGCTGCCCCTGCTGTGTTGGTGCGGATATGGTCGAGTACGTTAACAAAGACCTTATCGGTCTGGCGGTAAACTTTCGTCAGTTCGATGGCTACCAGCTCCATTTCGCGGAACACACGCGCGGAAAAGAAATAGGGGTTGGGATAGAAGCGGTTGATGATTTCTCGTTCATCGCTCTTTACAACCGGTTCAAGTTGGAAAGCATCGCCCACCAGCAGGAGTTGTTTTCCGCCGAAAGGTTCGCGCATGTTTTGTGAATAGACACGCAGTACCTTGTCGATGAAGTCGATGATGTCGGCGCGTACCATGGAAATCTCGTCGATAATGACGAGTTCGATGTTCTTGATGAGCTTGCGATGGTCGGACGAATACTTCAGAAAGCTGTGCAGTTTTCCTCCTTTCAGGCTGAAGTTAGGATCGTCGGGCAGCAAGGGGTAGAAGGGAAGCTTGAAGAAGCTATGTAAGGTGCTTCCTCCTGCATTGATGGCTGCAATGCCCGTAGGGGCAAGTACTACAAACTTCTTTTTGGTTATCTGGCATACATGTTTCAGAAAGGTGGATTTACCGGTACCGGCTTTTCCGGTCAGGAAAACCGACTGGCGGGTGTACTGTATGAGCTTTAATGCGTTCTGGAACTCTGCGTTGTCGGTATCTATCGGGGTGTATGCCATATTTTAAAACTGATTTGTCAACAAAGATACATAAAAAAAGCGGTCGCTTGCGCAACCGCTTAGTTGATTATTTACAACGCCTCTCGGCATTTATCAGATTCTCTCTCAAAGCTGAAGCATTTTCAGCGTTCAGCTTGTTTTTACTTGCTGATCTTATCATTCAGCATTACGTAACCCCAGATCATTGGATCTGCATTTACGATTTTGTGAAAAATGTTTTTTACCTTTTTCATAATGTTATCCTTTCTTTTTTAGTTAAACATTAAATAATACCTAAAAACTTTACCTAAAAACTCTCCGGCGAGCCTCACGGTCGGCCTTCGATCCTTTTTTCAACCTTTAACCTTAAAAATCTATTAATAACTTAAGTCTAGTATTTATCTCTTATTTATTATCCTCTTTTGTTTTACACTGCAAATATACGGGTTATTTTGATACGAAATATGTTTTATAGCATATTTATTGCGAAAAGTGCTTCTTTTTTGACCTATATCAAAAAAGTGCCAGCTTTGGTAACTTACTTGTAACATGCGTGAACATTTCGGAGGGTAAAATGGAGGCTGAACGGAAGGAGGGAAGAGGGGGAGGGTAGAAGAAAGGTATGCTTTATATATAATATAGGTGTAACTCTTGTGAGGCGGAAACAAATATGCATTCTCTTTATGCTATTAGGCAGATTTTGTGTACTTTTGCGACTTCAATAATTAAACAAAGCTAAAATCAATGAAAAAAACATTCTTATTAGTTCTTTTTATGTGCTGTTTGGCAGGAGTAACAAAGGCACAGAACATCCAGTTGCATTATGATTTGGGACGTGCCATGTACAACTCGCTGTCGGATCGTCCGTGGGTTACCACTACCGTTGAAATGTTTAAGGCTGACAAATGGGGTAGTACTTATTTCTTTGTCGATATGGACTATACGGATAAAGGTGTAGCTTCTGCTTATTGGGAAATCAGTCGTGAACTGAAATTCTGGAAGGCTCCCATTTCGGCGCATGTGGAGTATAACGGCGGATTGAATTATATCAATAATGCGTTCTTGGGTGGAGCTGCATATAACTGGAACAGTGCTGACTTTTCGCGTGTGTTTGGCTTTCAGGTATTATATAAGTATATTCAGAAGAATGATAAACCTCATAACTTTCAGTTGACGGGTACCTGGACGATTAATTTCTGCCAGAACAAATTTACTTTCAGCGGATTTGCTGACTTCTGGCGTGAAAAGCATTTCGATGTTCACGGAAACGAACATAACTATATTTTTATAAGTGAACCTCAGTTTTGGGTAAACTTGAATAAGTTCAAGCATGTGAACGATGATTTGAACCTGAGCGTGGGTACGGAATGGGAGCTGAGTACGAATTTTGCTACGCGTAACGGATTCTATTACATCCCGACTTTGGCTATGAAGTGGACTTTCTGATAAGTATTTCTAATTTTATAGTATTATGTTAGAGAAATTGTTTGGCTTCGACCGGAAAGTAACTCGTGTGCGTACCGAGATTTTGGCGGGTATTACTACTTTCCTTACGATGGCTTATATTCTTGCTGTAAATCCGAATATCCTGAGTGCGACAGGTATGGATAAGGGTGCGTTGTTTACAACTACTGTTATTGCTTCGGCTTTTACGACGTTGCTCATGGCTTTTTATGCCAAATTGCCTTTTGGACTGGCTCCCGGAATGGGACTGAATGCGTTTTTTGCTTATACGGTTTGTCTTACGCTGGGTTACTCATGGCAGTTTGCGCTGACGGCTGTACTGTTGGAGGGAATTATCTTTATTTTGCTGACTATTACAAATCTGCGTGAGAAGATTGTGGATGCGTTGCCTGCTACGCTGAAGAATGCGATTGGAGCGGGTATCGGTCTGTTTATTGCTTTCCTGGGCTTGCAGAATGCAGGAATTATCGTGAACAATGATGCGACTCTTATTTCGCTGGGCGATATTACTTCGGGCTCTGCGCTGCTGGGTATCATCGGTTTATTGGTGACTTCGGTCTTGCTGGTAAAGCGGGTACGTGGTGCATTGCTTTTCGGCATTTTGCTGACAACGGTTATCGGTATTCCGATGGGGCTGACACATATTGACGGCATTGTGAGTGCTCCTCCTTCTATCGAGCCTATTTTCTTCCAGTTCCAGTGGGAGCATATCTTTACAAAGGAAATGGTGATTGTGGTATTTACATTTTTGTTTGTGGATATGTTTGATACGATTGGTACGCTGGTGGGAGTAACAACAAAGGCTGGTATGGTGACAAAAGACGGCAAGATTCCTCATCTGAAACAGGCTTTTCTGGTCGATGCCATAGGTACTACAGTGGGTGCCATGCTGGGAACCAGCACCATTACGACTTTCGTAGAGAGTGCTTCGGGAGTAGGTGAAGGTGGACGCAGCGGTCTGACTGCCTTTGTTACGGCTGTCTGCTTCTTGCTGGCTTTGTTTCTAGCTCCTTTCTTCCTGGCAGTTCCGGGAGCTGCTACGGCTCCGGTATTGATTCTGGTGGGGCTGATGATGATGTCATCTATCAAGAAGGTTGACTTGACGGAGTATTCGGAGGCTATTCCGGCATTTATCTGTTTTATTTTCATGCCGCTGGCTTATAGCATCTCGGACGGGATTGTGTTGGGTATGATTAGTTATGTACTGATTAACTTGTTGTGTGGCAACTATAAGAAGCTGACTCCGGCAATGTACATTCTGTCGGTTATCTTTGTCTTTAAGTTCTTTATGTAGTAATGTCTTGTTTGGGCTGGTAACATAGAGATTGAATCTATAGAAGAGCAGCGTGTGAAGGGTAGTTTTTGAAGACTTCCTTCACACGCTGTCTGTTTATGATCGCAGGATGAAGGGGGCTCAGAACTGAAAAGAATGTTTTGAAAAGCTACAGGCTGTAACTATAAAATCTAAAAGGGATGGAGTTAAAACTAAAAATGGGCACTTCGAAAAATGATGAATTGGAATCATGATTCATAAAAGGTCGTATCAGATTCTGCTTTGAAGTGGCTTCCCCCAAAAAGCTATACGGAAAACTTTCGGAGGGGGAGTTTACTTTGAGAAGTGATACGACCATTTTGTTGTCTTATAGGATATCCGATTATAAGTTTGCATCTCAAAAATTGAGCTTTGATACCTTTACAGCATTAAACATCTATCTGTTTCCTTTTGTCTTAAAACTGGTTCAATTTCAGATGTAAAACTATCTTTGCTAAATTGAGTCTTATATCTTTGTAGCCGACAATCTGGTCGGGGCAGTGCCCTGATTCATCACAGTGCCAAATGACTTTCGATATATTGCATGATTTCATCTTTCGAGTCGGGATGGAACCAGGCTATATCTGTATCACGCTTAAACCAGGTTACTTGTTTACGTGAGTAAATACGGGAGTTTTGCTTGATTTTTTCGATGGCAAACGGTAGGTCCCATTCTCCATCGAAATACTTGAACAATTCCTTATATCCTACGGTATTCAGTGAGTTAAGATGACGATAAGGGTAGACCTTACGTGCTTCTTCCAGAAGTCCTTCTTCCATCATGATGTCTACCCGGCGATTTATACGGTCGTATAGTTCTTCTCTATCGCGTTTCAAGCCGATTTTCAGGATGTGAAACGGACGTTCCTTCTTAGTCTGTGTGCGGAAGGACGTATAAGTCTTTCCCGTCATATAACAGATCTCTAATGCGTGTATGACTCGTTTGGGGTTTTTCAGGTCGACAATATTATAATATTCCGGATCGAGAATCTTTAATTCGGCACACAGTCTTTCCAGTCCTTCTTGTTCATAACGTTCCAGCATCAGCTGACGTGTTTCGTTGTCTACGGTAGGGATATCGTCTATTCCCTTGCACACGGCATCGACATACATCATGGAACCTCCTGTCAGTACTACAACAGGATTTTCTTTGAAGAGTTCGTCCAGCTTCTTTAAAACCTCGGTTTCATACTGGGCTGCGCTGTAATAGTCCGTCAGTTGTAAGGTTCCGACAAAATAATGCGGAACGCGTGCCAGCTGGTCTGGAGTAGGGGCCGCTGTTCCTATCTTCAAGTCGGCATAAAGCTGGCGTGAGTCTGCTGAAATAATAGAGGTATGGTATGCCTCGGCTATGGACAAGCTTAAGTCGGTTTTACCGATGCCTGTCGGTCCTATCAGTACAATCAGTGTGGGTTTACTCATTCTTTTCTGCTCTGACGTGTTATAAAAAAGGAGGAAGAACCTCGTTGATTTATTGTTTTTTCGAGATTTTTCCTCCTTTGGATGAATGGAAAAGCATGGATATGTTTTTCCATCTATTTGTTATAAGGAATTAATATTTGTCTTCGTCGTACGGGTTTCCTCCGCCTCCTTGTACATCGAAACCTTCGGGATCGAAGTCTTCCATGTCGAAATCCTGATCACCATAGAAGTTTTCATCCAAATCGAGAGAGGAATTTGTATTCATCTGTTCGTCGAAATCGATAGTTTGTTTAGGAGGATTTCCTTCCTTGCGTGAACAAGTTGCATGTTGAAGGTTCTTTCCTGTGATGATTTCAGACAATTCAATGAAGAATACACGTTCGGCCAGCGGGTCGAAGACGTAGAGTAATTTCTGTTTTTCGTCTTCCAGTAATTCGTTGAGCGGAGTATCTTTCATCACGAATGTATCTTCTTCCGAACTTCCGTTACCCATATCTTCCAAAGTAATCTCGATTTCTTTTTCCCAGTCATCATCGCAGATGAAGAAAGAGGTCATCTGGTCATCCTTGTAACCTGTACATTTTAATATAGCTTCGTGCAAATCGTAAAATGAAGCTTCTGAGTCGATTTTTATTTCTCTCAAGAAATCATCGACTTCGTCGGATATGATTCTGAATTTGTATACCATTGTCTTTATTGTTTAGTAGTCATTGATGTGGTAAAGATATAAAATTTTCTTTATCGGATGATTCCTCTTCCTGAATTTTCAATGAAAGAAACAATATATTCGATTTCTGGAGTCATGGGGACTTCCTCGCGAACTTGTTGCAGGGCATCGCTTACGTTCTTTCCGCTGTTATAGATAATGCGGTAAGTGTTGTGGATATTTTCAATCAGTTCGTTCGAAAATCCGCGACGACGTAGTCCTACAATGTTTATTCCGCTGTACGCAATCGGTTCGCGACCTGCGATGATGTAAGGCGGTATATCCTTGCTGAAGCGGCATCCTCCTTGAATCATGACATAACCTCCTACACGGCAGAACTGGTGCATCAGAACGTTTGCACTGACAATGGCGTTGTCATCGATGATTACTTCTCCTGCCATTTTTGTTGAGTTGCCGATGATGCATCCGCTTCCCACAATTGTGTCATGAGCTACGTGTACACCTTCCATGAGTAGGTTGTTGTTGCCTACAATGGTTTTTCCTTTTGCGGCTGTTCCTCTGTTGATGGTTACATTTTCACGGATAGTATTATTGTCACCGATTTCGGCAGTTGTTTCTTCTCCACGGAATTTTAAATCTTGCGGAATAGCTCCGATGACTGCTCCCGGGAAAATGCGATTGTTGTTTCCGATACGTGAACCGTATAAGATGTTTGCGTTAGGCATGATTGTATTATTATCGCCTATCACTACATTCTTATCGATGAACACAAACGGACCTATTTCTACATTTTCTCCTATTTTAGCTTCTGGATGTATGTATGCTAATGGGCTGATCATATTTGTATAATGAAGAATTTAAGTATTTAAGGGTAAAGCTTTAGAGATGAAGAACTAATAATAGGTTAATTCTTCATCCTTTATCTATTGCTAATGAATCTATTGTCTTATTTGTTCTTTACTATTTGTGCCATGAATTCTGCTTCACAGACAATCTTTTCGCCTACGAAGATGTAGCCTTTCATAGTTGAGATTCCACGTCGTATCGGTGCCATCAGTTCCACACGGAATATCAATGTATCGCCCGGAACAACTTTCTGACGGAACTTTACATTGTCTATCTTCAGAAAGTATGTGGAATATTTCTGTGGGTCGTCTAGCGAATTTAGTACAAGCAAACCTCCGACTTGTGCCATAGCTTCGACCTGAAGAACACCTGGCATGACTGGCTCGTTAGGGAAATGACCAACAAAGAATGGTTCATTAGACGTAACGTTTTTCACGCCTACAATGTGGTTCGCTCCAATGGCTATCACCTTATCGACTAACTGGAACGGATAACGGTGTGGAAGCAACTCGCGGATACGATTTACATCCATGATTGGGGCTTCGTTGCAATTGTATATAGGTGCCTGAATTTCGTGCAAACGTATCTCTTTTCGTATCTGGCGGGCAAACTTGTTATTGATGGTATGTCCTGGACGGGTTGCGATAATACGTCCTTTGATAGGTTTTCCTATCAAAGCCAGGTCACCGATTATGTCGAGAAGCTTGTGACGTGCCGGTTCATTTGGCCATACCAATGGAATATGGTTGATATATCCTAGCTGACTGGCGTCCATGTGGGGTACACCCATTACGTCGGCAAGTTTATCGAAACTTTCCTGAGTCATCTGCTTTTCATAGATGACAATGGCGTTATCCAGGTCACCGCCTTTAATCAGACCAGCATTTAGTAAAGGTTCTATTTCACGAACGAATACGAAAGTACGTGCAGATGCAATTTCCGTAGGGAAGTCTTCCATATTCTCTAATGTCGCATACTGGTTAGTCAGTATCTTCGAATCGTATGAGATCAGTGTGTTGACACTGAATTTGTCATCAGGAAGTACTGTAATGGATGAGCCGGTAGCTTCATCACGAAATTCGATTTTTGATTTGATGATGTAAAAATCTTTCGGAGCATTTTGTTCTTCAATGCCTACTCGTTTGATACATTCTACATATGCTTTGGCGCTTCCGTCCAAAATAGGAAATTCTGGACCATTGACTTGTATCAAGCAGTTGTCTATTCCTGCGGCATAAAGTGCTGCCATGGCATGTTCTACGGTACTTACTTTTACCCCGTTCTTGGCCAGAACTGTACCGCGAGTTGTGTCAACTACATTTTCAGCTACTGCATCGATGATTGGTTGGTCATCTAAATCAATTCGCTGAATCTTATACCCGTGATGTTCCGGGGCAGGATTGAATGTTACCGTCAGTTTGACTCCTGTATGAAGTCCTTTACCATTCAGTGAGAAGCTGCCTTTTAATGTTTGTTGTTTCAACATGGGTTTATTTATTAAGTTGTTTTTTTAGTTCTTCAATTTCCTTTTGTAGTTTATTTAATTCAGTGTACATGTCTGGAAGTTTTTTGAAAACAGCAGACGAACGTGCAAATTGTTTCGGATCGATGGCTGGGTATCCCATCAGTGTACTGCCTGATTTGGTATTTCCCGGTATACCAGATTGTGCGCCTACAGTTACATGATCACCTATCTTTATATGTCCTGCTATACCGACTTGTCCTCCAAACATACACCATTCTCCAATTTTTGCAGAACCGGCTACTCCACCTTGTGAAGCCATGACCGTGTGACTGCCTACTTCTACATTGTGTGCCAGTTGAATCAAGTTATCAAGCTTGGCCCCTTTATGAACAATAGTTGCTCCCATTGTAGCACGGTCTATACATGTATTGGCTCCGACTTCTACATTATCTTCAATGATAGTAATGCCTATTTGAGGAATCTTTTCGTAACCTTCAGGGGACGGTGCAAAGCCAAATCCGTCGGCTCCTATAACGGCTCCGGCGTGGATGATACAATTATTTCCTACGCGGCAATCGTGATATATTGTAACTTGTGGATATAACGTTGTGTTTTCTCCTACTTTGGCATGAGCACTAACGGTTACATGGGGATGGATACAAGAGTTGTCACCAATTTCAGCGCCTTCTTCGATGCAGGCAAAAGGACCTATATAGACATTTTTTCCAATTTTGGCCTTGGGAGAAATAGATGCCAAAGGATCGATGCCTGTTTTTTTAGGTTTGCTCATTTCATATAGAGTCATCAGTTTGGCCAGACTTTCATAAGCGTTGTCTACTTTTATAAGAGTCGCTTTAACCTCATGTTCCGGCTCAAAATCTTTGTTGACCAATACAATAGATGCTTGAGTGTTATATATGAAATGTGTATATTTGGGGTTGGATAAGAAAGATAATGCACCGGGAATACCTTCTTCTATTTTTGCAAATGTATGTACAGTTGCATTTTCATCTCCTATAATCACTCCTTGGATATATTCTGCAATTTGCTTGGCTGAAAACTCCATAATTGATTCTTTTGTTCTTTTTTTACTTTAATTTTTTCTGTTTTTTGTATGTCATTGATTGGCATACATGTTGTTAATTATGCAAATTACGTATTTTTTTTTTATATATCCGTGTAAATTACCAAATATTTATTGGCTTAGCATTATAAAAGTATCCTTTTTTACCTGTTTTAAGAAAACAAAAAACTGCCTTCTGTGGTCTCTAACAGAAGACAGTTTTTATGTAGATTTAACAAATTGATCTAATGAATAGGAATAATTGTTCTTTTTAGAAACTTTTCTTTATAAAATAGCTTTCAATTGTTCGCTCATTTGTTGTTGTACTTTGTGAGCTTCTTCTCCCGCAACTTTTGCAAAGTTTTCAGTCTTGTCTGCATAAATAATGGCACGGCTGGAGTTTACAATCAGTCCGCATTCTTTTGTCATTCCATATTTACATACTTCTTCCAGTGAGCCACCTTGTGCTCCAATACCTGGAACCAGTAGGAAATGGTTGGGAACGATTTTACGGATATCTTCAAACATACGTCCTTGAGTAGCTCCGACTACATACATCATATTCTGGTCGTTTGCCCATTCTTGTGACTTGCGCAGTACTTTTTCGAACAAGCGTTCTCCTTCCGTATCGGTTGTCAACTGGAAATCGTGTGAGCCTTTGTTCGAAGTAAGGGCGAGCAGGATAACCCATTTCCCTTCGTAGGTAAGGAAAGGAGTGACGCTGTCTTCTCCCATATAAGGAGCTACTGTTACAGAATCGATATCAAGTTCTTCGAAAAAGGTACGTGCATACATGGCTGAAGTATTTCCAATATCTCCTCGTTTAGCATCGGCAATGATGAACTGGTCCGGGTAATTCTTTTTGATATAGTCTACTGTTTTTTCGAAAGCTATCCATCCTTTTACTCCCATGCTTTCGTAAAATGCCAGATTGGGTTTATATGCGATACAATAAGGAGCTGTTGCATCGATAATAGCTTTGTTGAAAGCAAAGATCGGATCTTCTTCCTTCAGTAAGTGTTCTGGTATTTTTTTGATATCAGTATCTAGTCCGACGCACAAAAAAGATTTTTTGTTTTTGATGTTTTCAAATAATTGTTGCTTGTTCATATTGATTGCTTTTTAAGTTTATATGTATTCTTATTTGCTAAATAGATATCCATCTATACTTACTTCTATATTTTCTTCTGTTTTCTCAATTGAGAAGCTGGTTAGTAAAAAGACCTTTTGACTTGAATTGCAGTTCAACTGAGTTGGAGGCATTTCTCCTTTTTTACGTTGACTCAGAGATTCGATAGTCTGCTGGTCGATATATACCGTATCGTTATCCTGAGTTAGTGAAACGGCTATTATCTTGTCTTGTCCTTTATGGTCTATGATTTGATATCGATGTATTGATTGCAACTTTTGATATCCGTCAGGAACACTGATGGTGGCTTCTGAAGCGATTGTTCCTGAATAAGAAACAGTAGACTGATTCTCTTGTCTATCTTCAAATTCTGTACGGAGCATATACAATGAAACATCTTCATCAATCCATTGGCAGATACTTTCCTTTCCAAACCATTCGTAAAGATAAATAAATTTTTCATTTATTTGCCGTGCTTGCTCTGGAGAAAATGTTTTCAGCCATTGGTTATACTGTTCTTGTGAGAGAGGTAAATTTTGCATAGGATTTTGGTGTATAATAGTCTGGTTTACCTCTTTTTGAATAATCTGTCGGGTTATGCTGGCATAATTGACAGGTAATACTGATGTCAGTAGAAAGACAAGAGAAAAGGAAATCGGAATCCAGCTGATTCTTTTAGCTTTGATTATAATTAATGTGATGCAGACAAAATAGCACCATATATTTAATGTAATCAAATAGAGTCGGTTGATGGTTACACCATAATCATTGAATCGGCGTATGATACCTATGGTCATCAGGAAGAGTAGAGGTAATACAAATAATGGTAGCCAGCGTGCTATTAAATTATCTGTACGCTTTTGTTGTGCCATTCGGCTTGGGTAAAGTCCGAATTCAATTACGATGCATCCGGTCATCAGGGTTATGACCAACCATGAAACCCATCCGATGGGGAGTTCCCAGTTTATCAATATGCGAAGTGCATAAATGTAAAGTACTATCAGATAACCTCCTGTCAGCGGGAGGAATAGGTAATGGATGACACCATTTAAAAAGGAATGTTGTAACGGACGTGTATTATGCTTTTCTTGTTTTTGAGGAAGTAAACCTAAAAACAGGAACATAGATAGACAGACGTTGCAGAGAATTACAACGTAGAGATAGCATGTCGAATCTATGCTTAAATCAAATAATTTATGTACAGATAAGATTAAAAAGCAGATGCCTCCACTCATGATACATCCTATTACATTGGCTGTCACGCATGCTGTGATACTTGACAGAGCAAAATTCCAACTTGGAATATCATTCTTTTCTTTAAAAAAGGAAAGGAAGAAGACAGATAATCCTATTGCCAGGATGCCAGCTCCATGTGCTATACCTATTTCTGTGAATGATTTTTCATAGGAATAAGAATAAAGATAAATCGCATCGAGTATGAGAAGTAGATGCATTCCTGCCTGGACGGCAATCTTGGGAATGATTCTTTTCATCTCTTCACACCACAAGTGCAGGGTTAGTGATAATAAAGTACCTACAGAAAGATAATATCCGATGATCCAGTTTAGTTTCTTGTTCTCATCATGGTTAGATACAAAGTAACAAAGATAGCACGTCAGGGCTATTGTAAAAAATAAAGTTATCGGGAAGCGCTTCAGATTACTCTGAAGCGTTCCGTTAAAAGTCTGAATAATCTTTTGAAACCAATGTCCTAACATTTGTGTAAGGTCTTCAGTGATTATAATTCACTTTCTTTTAGTCGTTCTGCATTTTCGGCAACAATCAGATGGTCGATACAGTCTTGGATATCTCCGTCCATGAAAGCAGCCAGATTATATATGGTATAATTAATGCGATGATCGGTTATGCGGCCTTGCGGATAGTTGTATGTGCGGATTTTGGCCGAACGGTCACCGGTACTTACCATGGTCTTACGTTTGGAGGCAATGTCATCAATATATTTTTGATGTTCCTTGTCATAAATGAATGTACGCAGACGTGATAAAGCGCGTTCCTTGTTCTTTGGCTGGTCGCGGGTTTCGGTACATTCGATAAGAATTTCTTCTACGACACCTGTATTCGGATTTTTCCAGTTATAACGCAAGCGTACTCCCGATTCTACCTTGTTCACATTCTGACCTCCGGCACCGCCGCTTCGGAATGTATCCCATTTTATTTCTCCTTCGTTGATCTCTACATCGAACGGTTCGGCTTCAGGAAGCACGGCAACGGAGGCTGCAGAAGTATGTACGCGGCCCTGAGTTTCGGTAGCTGGTACGCGTTGTACACGGTGTACGCCCGATTCATACTTCAGGGTACCGTATACTTTATCTCCGGTAACGGAACAAATAATTTCCTTGAAACCGCCAGCAGCTCCTTCGTTGGCACTAGATACTTCCAGCTTCCAGCCTTTGCGTTCGCAGTACTTGGAATACATACGGAACAAATCTCCCGCAAAGATAGCTGCTTCGTCGCCGCCTGTACCGCCACGAATTTCCAAAATGGCGTTGCGGTCATCTTGCGGGTCGGCTGGTACCAGCAGGAGCTTAATTTCTTCTTCCAGTGCCGGAATACGGGCTTCGCAGGCAGCAGCTTCTTCACGTGCCATTTCCTTCATCTCCGGATCGCTTTCTGCCATCATCATTTTGGCTTCTTCCAGTCCGTTGAGGCATTGAAGGTATTCCTTGCGAGCCGCCATCAGGTCGCCCAATTCCTTGTATTCTTTGGTCAGTTTGACGTATCGTTTTTGGTCGGCTATCACGTTCGGGTCTGTAATTAAGGTTGAAACTTCCTCAAAACGTGATACCAGACCATCCAGTTTCTCTAATAATGTATTGTTTTCTGCCATTCTAGTGGAATGCTTATATTGAAGTCTTTAAAAAAGTTAGTTGTTTATCATAATTTGCCGTAGGCTATCCAAGTAAAGAAAAACAACAATATGAATCCGAGCAAGATGAGAGGTAAGTCCCTTTGGGCTTTCCATTGAAAATCTTTGAAGCCGAAGTATTTTCCAAAAACAAAGAAAGAAGCAAAAATTGGAAGTCCAAAACTTATCATTTTTAGAAAAGGAGAGTCAAATTCAATGCTAAGATATAAAAGGACAAACCATAAAACGAGAAATCCGAGTCCGATAAGACATCCTTGTTTTTCTTGCGGTTTCATATAATCGTAAGAATAAGAGAACAAGTGAGGCAGGTTCGCTATATATCCTGCCCCTTCTTGTCTTTTAGTTCGTTAATATTTGAATTCTCCGAATTCAGAACGGATAATCAGTTCCTTGTGGTCACTTTCTTCGATGCGTCCGATAACTTGTGCATCGATGTTGAACGACTTGCTGATTTCGATAACCTGGGCGGCATGTTCCGGTGATAAGTAAACTTCCAGACGATGTCCCATGTTGAATACCTTATACATTTCATCCCAGTCGGTTCCGCTCTGCTCTTTAATGGTACGGAACAAAGGAGGAACAGGGAAGAGATTGTCTTTGATGACACGGCAGTTGTCGCCTACAAAGTGCAGCACCTTTGTCTGAGCACCTCCTGAGCAGTGAACCATTCCGTGAATCTGAGAACGCATGGCATCCAATAATTTCTTTACTACCGGAGCGTATGTACGTGTCGGAGAAAGAACCAGTTTGCCCGCATCCAGTGGAGAACCTTCTACGGCATCCGTCAATTTCAGCTTACCGCTGTAAACCAGTTCTTCGGGTACAGCATGATCATAGCTTTCCGGATATTTCTCTGCCAGATATTTGCTGAATACATCGTGACGGGCGCTGGTCAGACCGTTGCTTCCCATACCGCCGTTGTATTCTTTCTCGTAAGTTGCCTGACCATAAGAAGCCAGACCTACAATTACATCGCCCGGACGAATGTTGGCATTATTGATGACATCGGCACGTTTCATACGGCAAGTTACCGTACTGTCGACGATGATGGTACGAACCAAATCGCCCACATCGGCTGTTTCACCGCCAGTGGCATAAACGCCTACTCCCATTTCTCGAAGCTCGGCAAGCAGTTCGTCCGTACCGTTGATAATGGCAGAGATTACTTCTCCCGGTACAAGCAGTTTATTACGACCGATCGTAGAAGACACCAATATATTATCTACAGCTCCCACACACAGTAAATCGTCAATATTCATAATCAGTGCATCCTGTGCAATGCCTTTCCATACAGACAAATCACCTGTTTCTTTCCAGTACAGATAAGCCAATGATGATTTTGTTCCGGCACCGTCGGCATGCATGATATTGCAATACTCCGGATCTCCTCCTAAAATATCAGGAATAATTTTGCAGAAAGCTTTTGGAAAAATACCTTTGTCAATGTTCTTAATGGCGTTATGTACATCTTCTTTTGAAGCAGAAACGCCGCGCTGCATGTATCGTTGATTACTCATGAGATATTAGTTGTTTGTTTTTCGTTCATTTGAATGTGCAAAAGTACGGATTATTTTGTTTATGTCCTATCGTTTTTCTTGTTTTGTTACAAGGTTTACACTGAATGGCTGGTTCATTTCCAACGGACTACTTTCATTGCCGCATCGGTCTACGGCTGTTACTGCCCAGTAAATCCGTTCTTCCCATGGTACTTCGGGATAAAAGATATAACTGGTAGAATCGGTTCGGACTTCTATTAAGTTGGAAGACTGGGTAATATCTACCGGATAAGTGTTTGATGCATAAACCCGATAATATACAGGGGCAGGCAGGTTGTCCGACGAAGCACTCCAACTCAATTTGACTCCTTTAGTCAGTGGCATGAAATACGGCTTTGTGGGAACTGAAGGAGCAATGCTGTCTACCCACGTCATAGGAGGAACAACAGCAGGCTGGGTATAAAAATATTCTTTCAGTTCGTCCAGCAAACCTTTGGTGTTGTTCAACAAGAAACGGTTTCGGAAATAGGCTTGTCCGTCCATGTGGATGTTGCGCAGAAAATGAATCTGCCGGATAACCTCATCCAGCTGCCAGTTCTGTTCTTGTGGATGGAGAAAATAAATACCCAGTCCCGGAACGATCCATCGTCCGTTCTTATTTTCCTGCCAGTCTAGGGCAAACGGATAGAAATGATTTCCTTGGAAATACATCATGGGGAACAAGGCATCGTGAATGCCTTCTTTCAGCCAGAGGCGAGCATCTTGGTAAACCACTTCGTAAGCATTCCATCCTCTCGAAGGGTATCGCCGCGTATCGTTGTATTTCCCAACTGGAGAACTGCTTACTTTAACCCACGGCTTCAACAATTTTGTTTCTGCATAGATACGACGTACAATACGGGTTATATTATTCCTTCTCCATTGTTCCAGGTTTTCTTTTTTACTATATTTGCGATAGGTACTTTGATCAGGAAAATCTTTTGCGCGTTCCGGATAACGGATGTAGTCTAAATGGATACCGTCTATGTCATACCGTGATACGATTTCGTGTACGATACTTGCCAGATAATTGTCAGTCTGTGGATTTCCTGGGTCCAGATACCACGTCCCTTTGTATAATTTGCAAATAGACGGCTGTTTTTTGGTAATTGATTTTTTTCCTAAAAGTTTAACCTGCCGGGTATTTCCTATGGGGATGGTTACAATCCATGCATGCAGTTCCATACCCCGCCGGTGACATTCTTCTATGGCGAACTTTAACGGGTCATAATTAGGATTTCCTCCTTCGTGTCCGGTCAGCGATTCCGTGAACGGTTCGATGGCGGATGGATAAATCACATCCCCTCGTAATCGAGTTTGTAATAAGACTGTGTTGAAGTTCGCACGTTTCAGCGCATCAAGTATTTCACAAAGTTCTTGTTTCTGACGTTCTATGCCTTTGGCCGAAGTCGCTTTTTGCGAAGGCCAGTCCAAACCTCCTAATGTGGTAAGCCACGTAGCTCGTATTTCGTATTTGGGCTGAGAATATGTTAGGCCAGGCGTGAAAAATCCGATGAGGAAGATATAGATAGCAATAAGTCTGTTGTACATAATTTTATTTTTTAATGTTGCAAAGATACGAATATGTTCTTTTTAATTGTTACTTTTGCGCTCACTTAAATACTTTTTATTATGATAACATTTAGTATTGCTTTGATTTTGTTAGTAGTTGGCTATTGGATTTACGGAAGTTATATTAATAAGCTGTTTGCTCCCGACCCGAATCGTAAGACTCCTGCGCTGACCATGACCGATGGGGTGGATTTTATCCCTCTTCCAACATGGAAGATATTTATGATTCAGTTCTTGAACATTGCGGGACTTGGACCGATTTTTGGTGCGATTATGGGAGCTCAGTTTGGTACAGCATCTTATCTTTGGATTGTTTTTGGAACAATATTTGCCGGTGCAGTTCACGATTTTCTGGCAGGGACATTGTCACTCCGCAATTCCGGTGAAAGTTTGCCGCAGATCATAGGACGGTATTTAGGTGGCAGGACACGTCGGGTTGCTTGTGTTTTTACGGTTCTGTTGATGATTTTGGTTGGTGCTGTATTCGTTTCTGGACCGGCAGAGCTGTTGGCGGGCATGACTCCTGATTCGCTGGATGTCTATTTCTGGGTAATTGTGATATTCCTATATTATATATTGGCTACCATGATGCCCATTGATAAGATTATAGGTAAAGTTTATCCCTTGTTTGCTTTTGCCTTACTCTTTATGGCGGTCGGTATTTTGGTCATGTTGTATGTAAAGAGTCCCGACCTGCCCGAAATTTGGAATGGATTTGGTACGAAATACGAGCGTAACCCTATTTTCCCGATGATGTTCATTTCTATAGCGTGCGGAGCGATCAGTGGTTTCCATGCTACCCAGTCTCCATTGATGGCACGATGCATTACCAACGAAAAGCATTGCCGTCCGGTTTTCTATGGTGCCATGGTAACCGAAGGAATCGTTGCTTTGATATGGGCTGCTGCTGCGACTTACTTCTTCCATGAGAATGGAATTGTCGACAAGGCAACAGGTATCGCCTATTCGGGGGCAAAAGTTGCAACCGATATTTCGAAAGACTGGCTGGGAACTTTCGGTGGAATTCTGGCCATCCTTGGAATTGTGGCAGCTCCTATAACCAGTGGAGATACGGCATTGCGTTCGGCACGTTTGATTGTGGCCGATTTCTTCCATGTAGAACAGCGTAGTATACGCCGCCGTTTGCTTATCTGCATACCTATATTCTTGGTTACTATCGGCTTGCTGGTATATAGCTTTGGAGATGCTGAAGGATTCAAGATTATTTGGAGATATTTTGCGTGGTGCAACCAGACGCTGGCCGTTTTCACTTTGTGGGCAATCACAGTGTGGCTGGTATATGAAAAGAAGAATTATTGGGTTACATTGATACCGGCTCTTTTTATGACAGCCGTATGCTCCACTTATATATTGATAGCTCCGGAAGGGCTTTCGTTGCCTGCTTCAATAGCTTATTCGTTAGGCATCGTCTGCGTTTTGATTGCGATAGGCTGGTTTGTATTGTGGTATCGGAAAGTAAAAAAGTCATATCTCCGATAAAGTGGAACAATGTTTTGGCCCGTTTAGGCTGGACAAACGGCCGACATGTGTCTGGAGAAATCAGAGAAAAAAATGTCTTGCCCGAAGGAAAAGGTTATTAGATTCGAAACGAGAACTTTTTCTACGGTCAAGACATTCTTTCTGTTTCAGGAAAAGTTTTCTGTAAGAGTGATAAAGTGGTGAAAAACGATGAAGGATTATTTTTCATAGTGTTTTTTTGTTACTTTTGCGCCTATCAATGTTTTTTAAATATTATGGCAAGGAAATTTCTATTAACATTTATTTTATTGATAAGCTGTCTTAATGTTGCCCATGCACAGTTTGAAGAAGGGAAATGGTATCTGAATACTTCCCTTACAGGATTAGATCTTTCTCATAGCAAGTATGAAGGAACCAATTTCGGATTTCAAGTCGCTACGGGTACTTTTGTCTTGGATAATCTATCCATTCTGGTAAATTTCAAGGGTGAATATGTAGAAAATGGTATGGATGAAACCAGTGTAGGAGCTGGAGCAAGATATTATTTGTCGAGTTGCGGTTTGTATGGAGGATTAGGACTGGCCTATAAACATTTATCGAATAGTGTGAATCGAAAGGATTTAGTCTGCTTGACCCCTGAACTGGGCTATGCTTTTTTCCTGAACGGGACGATTACCGTAGAACCGGCTGTCTATTACGATTTGAGTTTTTCAAATTGTTCGGAGTATAGTAAGCTGGGTTTCAAGATAGGATTTGGTTTTTATTTCTGATTATAATATTTATTAGTAATGAAAAAAGTATTCGTTTCACTCGCCTTGCTCGTCGGAGTTTCGGTGAGTTTGTTTGCTCAGAAGAAAGGATTTGACTATAAGTTTTATGGTCAAGTACGTACTGATTTATTTTATAATACCCGGTCTAACTCCGAAACTGTAGACGGATTGTTTTATATGTATCCACTGGATGAAGTGAAGGATCCGAACGGGCATGATTTAAACGGAGTAGGAAATGGTAATTTTTATACGTTGTATACACGTCTGGGTGTCGATGTAGCAGGTCCTATGCTAGGAAAAGCCAAGACATCCGCAAAGGTTGAAGTCGATTTTCGAGGATCGGGTACAACCTATTCATTGTTTCGTATTCGTCATGTCTACTTTAACCTCGACTGGGGGAAATCTGCTTTACTGGTAGGACAGACGTGGCATCCGCTGTACGGCGATGTCGCTCCTGAAATATTGAATCTGAACATGGGGGCACCTTATCAGCCGTTCAGCCGTGCACCGCAGATCCGGTATCGTTTTACTTCCAGAAACTTTATGCTTACAGCTGCCGCTGTATGGCAGTCGCAATACTTGTCGGTAGGCCCGAAAACGAATCTTCCTGGTGAAACAGGTACGCAGAAGAGTCAGGAGTTTATAAAGAAAAGTTGTGTTCCGGAGTTCTATTTAGGTATGGACTACAAACGTCCGGGACTGATTGCTGGAGCGGGTGTGCACGTTAGTTCCATTACCCCTCGTACGCAGTCGGAAATGACTGATGCAACTTACTTTGTCAATGAACGTGTAACCGGTGTTTCGGGAGAAGCTCATGTGAAATATACCCATAATGACTGGCTGGTGTCTGGAAAGACTGTACTGGGTACTAACCTTACTCAGACGAGTACCGTAGGCGGATATGGTATCGTAAGTATCGATGAAAATACAGGAAAACAGCAATATGCCCCGTTGCGGGTTTCTTCTACATGGGTAAATGTTGCTTATGGAAAGAAATGGCGTCCGGCTCTTTTCTTCGGCTATCTGAAGAACTTGGGAGCGTCGAAAGAAGTGGCTTACGGCACTTTGGGTACAGGGACCAAGCTCGACCAGTTGTTTACAGGTACAGCCGAACTGACTTATAACATTCCTCATTGGAAATTCGGTGCAGAATATTCTTTGTGTAATGCCTGGTATGGAGATGATTTTAATGCCAAGGCGAAGGCTATAAGTTCTCATTCGGTCATGAATCATCGATTTGTCTTTACTGCCATTTTCCAGTTCTGAGAAGGGTAGTGAAGAAGTTTACGAAAATATCTTTTGAGATATATGCCTAAACCTTAGGATACAGAAGAAAAGAAATACTGAATGTTATTATAGTAATAGCCGGAACAAACCGTTGATGAAACGGTCGTTCTGGCTATTATCGTTTTATGTTTCGTGTTGACTGTCAGAACCTATCGGGTGATATGCTGATAGGATCTGTAGACCAAATCGTTTATTTGATAATGGTTTTTACTTTACCATTCTGGAAAAACAAATAAAACGAACTGGTATACATCCATTGAGTTTCCCCGTTTGATTCTATGATAGATTGAGGCTTGCCGAATGCAATACGACATTCGTCTTCATTCATACCTTCCACCGGTCGGCTGATGGCGATGTCGTTCCAGTGAGTAATAGGAGCAAGCTTGTAAGTCGTAATGAAGTCGAACAGATTGTTGAGCATAGAAGATTCTGATTTTACGAAGTCATCTATGGTCTTTTTATGCGCTGCTCTCTTTTCCGGGGTAAGCTTTTCCAGTGGAGTTACCTTTTTCATGACTAATACGGTAGACTCAATCATAACATCATGTAAATTGTAAAGCAGTTTTCCATCTGCAACTCTGAATGTTGCTTTTACATAGTAGGTATTGTTCAATCCGGATTCGGCAGAAGACCCCAGAGTAAATTCACAATTGAATGTTTTATTCGGTACGTCTATATCGGTGAGTCCTTCTCGTAATTTGGGACAAATGTTTTCAACTGCCCATAGTAAGGTATTGGCATAGATTTTCTCGTCGCTGAGCCCGTTGAAAGCCGTGAATCCGTTTATGACACATTTGTCACCCTCCATATTGACGGGATAGGTCTTTCCTGTTTCTGTGAAAGTCTGTGCAGAAGAGGGGAAGAAGCAGCACATGAGAATGAGTAGATAAATGTATTTCATATACTATGTATAATTAAAAAACAACGTTTATTACCTGTAATATCCAGATAATAAACGTTGCGAAAATGAATGTTTAAGATTTATTAGAATGCAACTCCCAGACGGATCATAAAGTTGCTTGTTTTGAAGCCATTAGAATCAGAGAATGCATCGATGAAACCACGCTGGTAGCAGAAGTCCAGGTTGAAACGGTCGTACTAAAAACCTACACCGGCATTCAGACCAACATCGTATGCGTTATAGTCAACTGAAGCATAATCTGCGAAATCGCCCCAGCTGATGCTTTCTCCGCTTTCTTTCATTTTGCTTGAGAAGTCATAGCTTACATAGAATCCCAAATGTGGATCGATCTTGATGTCATCGGCTACTCCGATTTTCCATCTGAAGGTGATAGGTGAATATTGTACATTGTGAGCGATGCACTTTGTTTCTTCCACTTTGAAACCACGTGATCCGAGTCTCAGGTTCATGCCCCAGTATCCTCCTGCATCACCTATAGGCTTGTTAAATTCAATGTTGAAGTTATAGCCCATTTTAGAATCTAATCCTTCTGCACCGTCGCCGGCGAAGTTCATCATATTCATACCGACACGGATAAGCCATTCTGTTTCAGACGGTGTTCTCTCTGTCTTGATGCTTCTACTTGTTGAAGAAACAATCTGGGCATGAATACCTGTGCATAATAATAATGCAGCTACAATTGATGCTAATTTTTTCATTTTGCCTATAATTTATAATATTAGTATTCTGTGTGTCAGTTATTTTACGATTACAGCTATTTTTTCCTTATCGCTGGTAGTAACTGTCTTTTCCATGCGGATCCATTCGTAATCGGCTTGTGTTGCGGTTGCCCAGTTGACGAATGTTGCAGGATAGCCTACTACAGTCAGTTTGTAGAATCCGTTTCGCATGTCATCTGTCTGGAAATTGAAGGTAGCAGCTACAATGACGTCTGCATTATGTTTTTTAGATGACTGATAACCCCCCAGCTACGTATATTGGCTAAGTCACCTCCCATTTCTACTTCTACTTGTTCTTTGGAAAGACTCCATTCGTCTGAGATTCGTCCTTTGCTGGTATCGACTTTTAACTCAACAGTTAAAGGCTTTACATAAGCATTGGTCTTTACATCCAGCAGACGAGCTTGTGTATCCTGAAACTTAACAGTAGTCTTTTGTGCCTGCATTCCCAATATGCCAATGAATGAGAAAAGGGCAATAAAATAGAACTTTTTCATACTTCTAATATTTAATAAAACAGTTAGTTCTTTTAGTCATTTTTCAACTATTTGCAAAATTATGTAAATAACGGAAAGACGATGGGTGAACGGTAGTTCCGAAAAGTTGATAAATGTGTATTCTGTTTGGATACAGATATACCTTTAGACGGCGGTTACTCTGAGTGAGAATTTGTCGGAATAGAATCTGATAAATCCTGAAAGAAATCGTGCTGTAGTATGCAGGAGATGCGCCAGAGTAAATGTATGTCGATATTTTCTTTATGGAATATTTTATAAACGTTGGGACGTGTACAGCATAACTGTACTGCAAACCATGTAACACTCCGTCCCTGCTCATGCAATGTCTCTTCAATGCGTTTTCCTATGTGAATCATTGTTGTAGAATAAATTGCCTTAATAATGGATATATGTGCATATTCCATTATCAAGAATGTAAAACATTCGTTTGTCTATTCTGTCTTGTAGGAAATAAAAAATCTCTTTTCATTTAAGGACATGAAAAGTGATATTCGAGGGGGATTTCCCCTTCTTGCAGTGAAAGATTAGTTAGTGGTTGTATTTTTTATCTGAAAGTATAAAAGAAATGTATTAAAAGCAATGGATTTTTTAATTTTATACTTAATGGCAGAAAAAAATATGCAGATAGAATTTTGGCAGAAGCTCGGCTTTCCAATAGTTTTTGTACAAAAAATAAAATTGTTTGTACAAATTTTCAGAAAAGATGCCGACGTTTTTCAGGATGATTCGAGAGGAGTTAAAAAGGATGTGCCCCGTTTTTATAAATGATGGCAGCAATGATTGGGCAACGCTCGGTGCGGCCGGAATGGAGGAAGCTGATAAACAAAAAACCGACTCTCGTTATGAGAATCGGTTTTCTGTATGTAAGGAATAATAGATTCAGTATTACAAGTTAACGCGTTTTTCCTGAATTCTAGCTTTCTTACCAGTAAGAGCACGCAAGTAGTACAATTTAGCACGACGTACTTTACCAACTTTGTTGACAGTGATGCTGTCGATAGCCGGAGATTCAAGAGGGAAGATACGTTCTACACCTACAGTTCCTGACATTTTACGTACAGTGAAACGTTTCTTTTCACCGTGACCTGAAATTTTGATAACAACACCGCGATACAACTGAACACGTTCCTTGCTACCTTCAACGATACGGTATGCTACTGTGATAGTATCACCAGCTTTGAATGAAGGATGCTGTTTGCCAGTAGCAAATGCTTCTTCTGCAATTTTAATTAAATCCATTTTCTTTTTTAAATTAAATTGTTTATCGTTACAACGCAACATATCAAGTAACTCTTCTTTGACAGCGATTGCGCGAAAGCGGTGCAAAGTAAGTGATTTTCTACGATATAGGCAAATGTTTCGGGGATATTTTGATACAAATCTTGTGTCCGTTTGCTTTTTTCCCTATATTTGGACAATAAATATGAATGATAATATATGAAAAAGTATGTGTTTTACGCCATATTGGCTGGCTCTCTTGTGCTTACCGCCTGTAGTTCCAGTTATTCTTTGGTGTCGGTGGAGGGAGGAAGAGTGCCCATTACCAGTGTTTATGATGAGCAGCAGGACCAGGCTGCGTGGAGAATTTTACAGCCTTATCAGGATAAGATAGACAGTCTGATGACACCGGTCATCGGCCATTCAGCCCGGAAGCTTGAGGCATACCGCCCTGAATCTCCGCTTTCGAACCTGATTGCCGATATCCTTTGCCAGAGTGCGGAAGCCAAGTTGGGCACGAAGGTGGATGTCGGGGTGATGAACATTGGAGGCATTCGTAATATACTGAATGAGGGAAACATTACTTTTGGCTCTATTTATGAAATCAGTCCTTTCCAGAATGCATTGTCGGTTGTTGTCTTAAAGGGAGCAGATCTGATGGAACTCTTCAAGCAGATTGCGGCGGTGCATGGTGAAGGCTTGAGCGGAGCGCAGCTGGTAATTTCGAAGGACGGAGAACTACTGAGCGCGAAGGTGGGAGGAAGTCCGGTCGATCCGCAGAAGGAATACCGGGTGGCTACCATCGACTATCTGGCAGAAGGCAATGATCACATGGAGGCTTTCAAGAATGCTGTATCAAAGACTGAGCCGCAGGAAGCTATTTTGCGTGACTTGTTTATCGATTATGTCAAGCAGTGTGAGGCAAAAGGTGTTTTTGTGAATGCCAATGTGGAAGGGCGTATTGTAGAACAATGATAAAGGATATTATATGAAAAGACTATATTTCATTTTATGGGTATGCTTGTTTTCCGGAGCGTTGGCTGCCCAGTCGACCAAGGAACTGTATTTGTTTCATACCAACGATATGCATAGCCGTGTAGAACCGTTCCCGAAAGATTTTCAGGATACGATGCTGGCTGATAAGGCGGGGCTGTTGCGCCGTGCCACTTTTATCAAGCAGCAGCGTAAGATTCATGAAGACTTGCTGCTGTTCGATTCGGGAGATTTCTCACAGGGTACTCCTTATTATAATATGTTCAAAGGAGAGGTAGAGATAAAGCTGATGAACGAGATGGGCTATGATGCGGGTACTATCGGAAACCATGAATTCGATTTTGGACTGGATAATATGGCAAGATTGTTCAAAATGGCTAATTATCCTATCGTCTGTGCGAATTATGATGTGACAGGTACGGTGCTCGAAGGACTGGTAAAAGAGTATACGGTCATTCAGCGTAACGGAGTAAGGATTGGTGTTTTCGGACTGGGTGCACAATTGGACGGGCTGGTGGCCTCCGAATGTTACGGGAATGTGAAGTTTGAAGACCCGGTTTCAGAAGCACAGCGCATTGCGGATTTGTTGCGGAATGAAGAGCATTGTGATGTGGTAATCTGTCTTTCTCATCTGGGATGGAAAGGCGAGCCGTATAGTGATATCGAACTGATAGAAAACACTCGTGGTATTGATGTTGTATTGGGAGGACATTCTCATTCTTACTTCGAGGGACCGGAGTATTATAAAAATCTGGATGGAATCGAGATTCCGGTACAGCAGATGGGAAAGAATGGTGCTTTCGTCGGTAAAATGATCCTGAAACTTCAGAAAAATTGATACGGAAGGACTGGCACGAATTGAAAAAGTGCAAGTCGGAAGATTTTGTTGGTTAATTATAAAAGAGGGAGAAAGAGAATGAATAGACGTTTGGTTGGATTGCTTGTTTGCTTGTTGCTATGGATAGGAGCGCATGCTTCTTCTGTAAAAATACTGGAACAGATAGATGATACTGTGGCGTGTAACCACTGGGTAGAGGAACAACTTGCCCGCATGACCTTGAAGCAGAAAATAGGTCAGCTGTTTATTCATACGGTTGCCCCGATAACTACGCAGAAAAATAAGAGTAGCATCGAAAGTGCCGTTAAAGAATATGGCATCGGAGGCTTGCTTTTTTCGAAAGGTGAGTTGGAGAAGCAGGTACAACTCACGAACCAGGCTCAGCAGTGGGCCGATATTCCCCTGATGATTGCTTTCGATGGGGAGTGGGGGCTGGGCATGCGCCTGAACAATACTCCTGAATTTCCACGTAACCGGGTGCTGGGATGTATTCAGAATGATACCTTGATTTATCAGTACGGGAAGGAAGTGGCCAGGCAGCTTCGTGAAATAGGAGTACAGGTGAATCTGGCTCCTGTGGCCGATGTGGATAATAATCCGGATAATCCGGTCATCAATGTGCGTTCGTTTGGAAGTGATCCGAAACAGGTCGCACGTAAGGTGGTAGCCTATTCCCGCGGTTTGGAAGACGGAGGTGTGTTGGCTGTCTGCAAACATTTCCCCGGTCATGGTGATACAGACAGAGATTCACATCATGTATTGCCGGTGCTTAATTTCACTCGTGATCGTTTGGACAGCGTGGAGCTGTATCCTTTTCGGGAGGCTGTAAAGGCTGGAGTAGGAGGAGTGATGATAGGGCATCTGCATGTGGCTGAACTGGACAGTAAACCGGCGTCTATCTCTTCGGAAGTGATTACTTCGGTATTACGCAATGATTTGAATTTTTCCGGGCTGGTATTCACGGATGCATTGGAAATGAAAGGTATTTCGGATAATGCAGATAATCTGTGCGTACAGGCTTTGTTGGCAGGAAATGATTTGCTGCTGGTACCACGGAACTTGAAAAAGAGTTTTGAAAGTATAATGCGTGCCGTTAAGTCGGGTAAATTGAGTGAACAGCTCATAACAGACAGGTGTCGTAAGGTACTTACTTATAAGTATGCTTTAGGATTAAAGCAGAAGCCGGGTGTGAAACTCGACGGAATCGGACAGCGTATCTATACGGCTGGAACAGACAGTTTGCTGGTTACTTTGGAGAAAGCTGCGGTAACGGTTCTGAAGGATTCGGCAGACGTGCTTCCCCTGGATTTGTCGCTGTCGGGAAATGTTCTGTTGAGCTTGTCTTCTTCCTTGTCGGATGCGTATCCTTTTTATAAGGAATTGAAAAAAACGGTTTCATTGGCTTGGCTGTATGGTAACACAGATTCTCTTTCTTTACAACAGCTTCAGGAACGTATTATTCCGGCTCAGCAAGTGATTGTCGCAGTTCATCCCAATAGTAATTTTCAGACATTTCTTCCGTTATTGGAGCGTTTGGCCCTCGATAAGCCTGTTGTCGTGGTGTGTTTTTCTCCTCAAAATACTTTGCAGGAGATGTCGGCTGTCTTGCGAAATGCTTCGGCTGTCGTACTGGCTCATACGGATAAAGAGTCTGTTCAGCGTTATGTAGCCGATGTCATGACGGGGCAGAAAGTGGTGAACGGACGACTGTCTGTTGATATGGCTGGATTATGGAAAAGCGGAACGGGCATAACGCTCGATCCGGATTATCCTCGTTCTTATACTCCTGAGGAACTGGGTATGGATTCCCGGGTATTGGCGACTATTGATAGCATTGCAAAGGAAGGCGTATTGGAAAAGGCTTATCCTGGATGTCATGTCCTGATAACGAAAGACGGTTATCCTGTATACAATAAATGTTTCGGCTCGTTGACGTACGATGGTAAAGAGAGAGTAAGGGAACATACGATATACGATCTGGCTTCGTTGAGTAAAGCGGCGGGGACCTTGCTGGCTGTTATGAAACTCTACGACGAAGGTAAGTTCGGACTGACGGACAAGGTGAGCCGTTATTTGCCGGCTCTGAGAAAAACGGACAAGGAAAATATAACAATTCAGGATTTATTGTTCCATGAATCCGGTTTGCCGTCGTATTTACCGTTTTATGAAGAGGCTATAGATATGAAGACTTGCAAAGGTGGTCTTTTCCGTAAGAAACCGGATGCCGGACATCGCTTGCAGGTCGCACCTAATATGTACGCATGTACAAGCTTTTCGTTTAAGAAAGAATGGGTGTCTACTGCTCCTTCGGAGGTTTATTCTTTGCAATTGTCCGATAGTCTGTTCTTGAACAAAGACTTTAAGCAGGCTGTTATGCGTGAAATAATCAAGGCTCCATTGAAAGGACATTCGTATCGGTATAGTTGTCTGAACTTTATGTTGCTGAAGGAAATGGTGGAGAGCATTGCAAAGGTTCCGATGGATGAGTATTTGGATAGTGTATTCTTTAAGCCTATGGGACTGATGTATACGTCGTATAATCCGTTGAAACGCTTTCCTAAGGAACAAATTGCTCCTACTGCCGAGAAAGATTTCTTGCGTGGAGGACCTTTGCAGGGGTATGTTCATGATGAAGCCGCTGCATTTATGGGTGGTGTATCAGGAAATGCCGGACTGTTCTCTACGGCACACGATGTGGCTGTACTTTTCCAGATGTTACTCGACAGGGGAATTTGTGGCGATTGTCGTTATCTGAGTCGGGCTACTTGCGATTTGTTCATTGGCATGAAGTCGAAAAACAGTCGCCGTGGCTTAGGATTCGACAAGCCGGATACAGAGAAACAGGATGAAAGTCCGTGTACTTTCGAAGCTCCGGCTTCTGTTTTCGGGCATACTGGCTTTACGGGAACTTGTGTATGGGCAGATCCGGATAATGATCTGGTCTTTGTCTTTCTGAGTAACCGTACTTATCCTGTAGCTTATGGACAGAATAATCTGACAAAGCTGGAAATCCGGTCACGTATCCAACAAGCAATGTATCAATCTCTAATGCATTGATGCTATTTAGACATGATACAAATTAGGGAAATAGTGTAAAGTAGATATTACAAATCTCATCAAAAAGATTACCTTTGCATCATCAAATTAGTACTAATAATAATTTAACTTTTACTACAATGGCTTACGTAATTAGTGACGATTGTATCGCTTGCGGTACTTGTATCGATGAATGTCCGGTTGGAGCAATCTCTGAAGGTGATAAATATTCTATCAACCCGGAAATGTGTACAGAATGTGGAACATGCGCTGATGTATGTCCTTCTGAAGCAATCCACCAGGGATAATCGACACATCGTCTTATGACAAAATTCATAATAGGTCATCTTTTATAAAGATGGCCTATTTTTTTTATGCCTTTCTAATACTGTTTCAGATTCTTTTCAGTTTTACATTTTTACTTTGTGTCATAACATTAAATAAAATGGCTTATGACAAAATCACGATTATGGTTTGGTGCATGTTTTATGGCTGGTATGTTGTTTTTCACTTCGTGTAGTGACAATGACAAAGTATCTTTTCCTGATGGAACATCCGGCGATATTCCTGCACAAATAATGGAAGCATTTAACGCTCAGTTTCCTGGAGCAAGCAATGTTGTGTGGACAACTAAGGCAGGCTATGCCGTGGCCGATTTCTATTGGGATGGTATGCGTTCTGCCGATGTTTCACGTAATCATACGGCCTGGTTCGCTTTAGAAAGTGGATTATTGGGTATGACTGAGCGTGACATTCGTTTCTCCGAATTACCGGAACAGGTTAAGTCTGCCTTTTATGCTAGTGAATATGGTCAGGCTCCATGGGTGGCAGATGATGAAGTGGATGTGCTGACAAGAAATGATGTGTCCGAAGTGCTGTATGTTATCGACGTAGAGAAGAAAGAGGGAGGCATAGAAACGGATGTCGATTTGTATTATACTTCAGAAGGTATTCTGGTAAAGGAGGTTATCGATGCGGACGATAATAAAGATTATCAGGAATATTTACCGCAAACTCCGTCGAATACGGTTGAAAGCTGGCTGAAAGAAAATTATCCGGATGCCAGAATCATTGATCTGGATAACGAAGATGGAGGTACGGAAGTAGAGTTTATTTCTGGGAACCTGAAGCATGAAGCTTTCTTTAATCGGGCACAAGCGTGGGTGTATACCAAGACTGAATATAAATTCAGGAATATCGATGAGGTGAAAGATATACCTTCGCAGGTTATTGTTGCCTTGAAATCTACAAGTGTTTATTTGGAAGGTGCTCATGTTGAAGAGGCGGAAAAATATGAAACCGAAGTATCTGGAACTTTCTATTGCTTTGAACTGGAAGGACGCTTTGCCGATGATATAAAGGTTTATATAAGTCATGACGGAACTGTCCTGCAAGGGCGTCCCGATTTGGGAGGAAATAATTCTGAAAATACAGGTGCTGTAGTAAGTGATATCGAGCAGTTTATTCAGGAAAACTATCCGGGAGCTGTCATTATAGAGCGTGATTATGATGACGGATATCTGGAGGTAGATATTCGTCACGAAGGAAAAGAAAAAGAACTTCTTTTCAATGGCCGGAACGAATGGGTACGTACCTCCTGGGACATCAGCATCAGAGAACTTCCCTCTGCTGTGACGGCAGCTTTGTCAGCGGAAGGTTACCGTATAGATGACGATGAGGCCGAAGTGGTAGAGACAGTCGACTCTTTCTGGTATGAGGTAGAAGTACAGCGTAGCGGAGAAGAATTTAAAGTTTTTATCGATGCATCCGGTAGTATTTTTCAAGTCTTGAAGGATTAAGATTTTCTCTATTCACCACAGGTAGTTCTGATATGATCAAGTTGATCAGGTGTTATTCATAGTATGATGTCATAACTTTGGTATATCAGAGCAGTCTGTGGTGAATATTTACTGCTATTATATTTTGTCATTGTTGTTAGTCTTCGAACAATTTACTTCTCGACAACAGGCAGGAACCTATTACACATGCCTGATCTTTCAATTTCGATAATACAATCTCCGAATCACGGCTCATCAGGCTGAGCGTATATTTTCTGACGGCAGAGATGACTGGCTGGAGAAGAAAATCGCCTGCACGCGACATTTGCCCGCCAATAATGACCATGTCCGGATTGAATATATTGATCAAGCTTCCTATGTGGAATCCCAGTTGCTGTCCGATTTGTTCTACCAGTTCAATGGCAAGTAGGTCTTCTCGATTTACCGCATTGAATATATCATCGAGTGTAATGTCTTCTATTTTCTTTTCGGCCAGGATGATGGAGGTTTCTCCTGCTTGTAAATGTTCAATAAATTTCCTGTATAGAGCCGAACAAGATACCTCTGTTTCCACACACCCTTTTTTCCCGCAATGGCAAATTATTTGGTTATCGTAGCCATACGTATGACCTACCTCGCCGGAGAAGCCGGATTTCCCTTTGTAAAGTTTTCCGTCAATCATGATTCCCATTCCCAGGCCCCAGCCGATATTAATGAAAAGTACGTTTTTTGCTCCTCTCACTACTCCTTTGATACATTCTCCATAAAGCATGGCACGGCTGTCATTATCGATAGATGTATCGATTTTCAGGCGTTCGGTCAGAATTTCTGCAAGCGGGCGTTCTCCAAAATTGAAGAAACTATGGCAGTAACCTAATTCAGGATTAACTCGTCCGCACAGCGTAACATTGATATGAAGTATTTTCTCTTGATCCAATGTAAGCCCATTGATAAAGTTTTGAATGTAGTGGCATAACTCATCGATGCATTCAAGTGTATCCCTTCTCTCAAAAGGAATTCCCATTTGTAATTTCAGGATATCCCCTTTAAAGTTGATAATTCCGATATTGACACAGTTCCATGTCACGTCTACTCCGACAAAGTAGGCAGAATCAGTATTCAGTCCGTATAGAATAGGATGACGTCCGCCGCTGGTTTCCAGCTTTCCATACTCGTCGATGTAGCCTTGTTCGTACATTTCATCGACGACTTTCGTGACAGTAGGTATACTTAAGTCCATATCTTTTGCAAGATCGGTGATAGTAGAGTTCTCATTGTAGATGAGATAGGTAATGATGTGCTTCTTCATTACCGCCCCTTTTGATCCCTTTTGCAGTTCCTCTAATAATCGTTCTTTCATACGGATGTGGTTTAAAAATATACAATTAGTTAATTAAAAATTTTAAAAATCGAATGTAATTACTTATTATTATAGTTGCTTTTATCTATAAATACAAATATCTTTGTAGCGAAAACAATGAGAATATTAATTCTTGTTACAAATATATTAATTAAATCTGGAAAAACTATGAGAGTAATTATCGAATCTGACTACCAAGCTCTTTCTCAATGGGCAGCAAATTATGTAGCAAAGAAAATCAACAAGGCAAATCCTACAGCTGAAAAACCGTTTGTATTGGGCTTGCCTACTGGTTCTTCTCCTCTGGGTATGTATAAGGCTTTGATTGAACTCAGTAAAAAAGGTGTAGTATCGTTTGAGCACGTTGTGACATTCAATATGGATGAATATGTTGGATTGCCGGAGTCACATCCTGAAAGCTATCATTCATTCATGTACAATAATTTCTTCAATCACATTGATATCCACAAGGAAAACATTCATATTCTGAACGGAAATGCTGAAGATTTGGAGGCTGAATGTGCTAATTATGAAAAGCAGATTGAATCGTTTGGTGGAATCGACCTTTTCTTGGGAGGTATCGGCCCTGACGGACACATCGCTTTCAACGAACCGGGTTCTTCATTGGCTTCACGTACACGTGTAAAGACTTTGACTACCGATACAATCATTGCCAATTCTCGTTTCTTCGAAAACGATGTAAATAAAGTTCCTAAGACTGCTTTGACAGTAGGTGTAGGTACGGTTATGGATGCAAAAGAAGTACTTATCCTTTGTAATGGTCATAACAAGGCTCGTGCTTTGCAGCATGCTGTAGAAGGTGGTATTACGCAGATGTGGACTATCAGTGCCTTGCAGTTGCATCGTCATGGAATTATTGTTTGCGATGAGGCTGCTACCGATGAACTGAAAGTAGGTACTTACAAGTACTTCAAGGACATCGAGCGCAATAACCTGTAATTAATTTATAACAAAAGGAGAATTTTTTATGAGAACTAATCTTAGTTCACAGATATCTCTGAACAGAGTATCTACCAAATATTATAAGCCTGAAAATACAATAGAACGTTCTGTCCTGACACGTTTCGAAAAGATTCCTACCAACATCTACGAAACTGCAGAAGAAGGCGTAGCGTGTATTGCTGATGAAATTATCCATAAGGTACAAGAACGTCAGCGTGACGGTAAATTCTGTACGATTGCTATGGGTACAGGTGCATCACTTCGTCCGCTGTTTGCTGAATTGGTGCGCAGACATAAGGAAGAAGGAATCAGTTTCCGCAATGTTGTCGTTTTCAACTTGTACGAATATTATCCGTTGGTTGAGTCGAATCACAGCAGTATCAACCAGTTGAATGAACTGTTCTTGAAGCAGGTGGATATAGATCCGCAGAATGTTTTTACGCTAAATGGTAGTATTCCGCAGGACGGTGTGATAGAACACTGCCACTTGTACGAGCAACGTATCAAGACTTATGGTGGTATCGATATTGCTGTTATGGGAATCGGTCGTGAAGGAAATATCGGAATGAACGAACCTGGTTCTACAGCTACTTCTCAGACCAGACTGATTTTGATAGATTCTACTTCACGTTCTGAGGCTGCTCATAACTTGGGTATAGATAATCTTCCTCCATGTTCTATTACAATGGGTGTGGGAACTATCATGGAAGCTCGTAAGGTATTCTTGCTTGCTTGGGGTGAAGAAAAAGCTGATATTATAAAGAAGGCTGTAGAAGATAAGATTTCTGATTCATTGCCTGCTTCTTACTTGCAGATGCATCAGAACGCAACGGTCTGTATCGACCTTCCTACTGCTGCCCATCTTACCCGTATTCAGCGTCCGTGGCTGGTAACAAGCTGCGAATGGAACGATAAGCTGATTCGTAGTGCTATCGTTTGGTTGTGTTTGCTTACCAAAAAACCGATTTTGAAACTGACTAATAAGGACTATAATGAAAACGGTTTGAGTGAACTGCTGGCATTGTATGGTTCTGCATACAATGTGAACATTAAGATATTTAATGATCTGCAGCACACTATTACTGGCTGGCCGGGTGGTAAACCGAATGCTGACGATACTTATCGTCCGGAGCGTGCGAAACCATTCCCGAAGCGTGTGGTTGTCTTCTCTCCGCATCCGGATGATGATGTTATTTCGATGGGAGGAACCATCCGTCGTTTGGTTCAGCAGGGACACGAGGTTCATGTAGCTTACGAAACTTCAGGAAATATTGCTGTAGGCGATGAAGAAGTTGTACGTTTCATGCACTTTATCAATGGTTTCAACCAGTTGTTCGATGGCGAAAAGAATGAAACCATCAAGAATATGTACGCTGAAATCAAGAAGTTCCTGAAACATAAGAAGGAAGGCGATATGGATACCCGCGATATTCTTACTATCAAGGGGTTGATTCGCCGTGGTGAGGCCCGTACAGCTTGCACATACAATCAGATTCCGCTGGAACGTGTTCACTTCCTCGACCTTCCGTTCTATGAAACCGGACGTATCGAGAAAAATCCTATCAGTGAGGCCGATATCAATATCGTATTGGATTTGCTACGTGAAGTGAAACCTCATCAGATTTATGTAGCCGGTGACCTGGCAGACCCACATGGAACTCACCGTGTTTGTACTGATGCCGTGCTGGCTGCTATCGACGAAGAGAAAAATGCCGGTGCAGAATGGTTGAAAGATTGCCGTATCTGGATGTATCGTGGTGCATGGGCTGAATGGGAAATCGAGAACATTGAAATGGCTGTACCGTTGAGTCCGGAAGAATTGCGTGCAAAACGTAACTCAATCTTGAAGCATCAGTCACAGATGGAAAGTGCACCTTTCCTGGGCAACGACGAACGTTTGTTCTGGCAGCGTAGCGAAGACCGTAACCGTGGTACTGCATCGTTGTACGATAGTCTGGGTCTTGCATGCTACGAAGCAATGGAAGCATTTGTAGAATATAAGCCTCTGTAAAAACTTGTTCCGAGGTAAATACCCGATGGAAATGTAGTTATATAGGAATATTCAGTAGATATCCTTTAAAAATAAGAGTGGCATATGAAGATGGCGAACTATAGTCATCTCATATGCCACTTTTTGTTGTAAATATATTGTGCCCAATAGATAAAAAAGCCAACTAATTCATGATGTTGGGAGTATGAATTAGTTGGCTAATTTGAACAATGTTTAGTCTATAGGTCTCTGTTATAGATAAAACTTTGTTATGTAAAAATCGTTATTGAGGCAGGTACTTGTTCCAGTCCGGTGTCTGTGTGATACCAAATCCGGCATTAACTTCAGCATTTGGTACAGGGAAACAGAACTGTGCAATATCGAAGTTGGTATATTTGTACGAAATCTGATCTTCGACATTGGCATATACATCAGCCTTTTCACCCCAGCGACGCAAGTCGTAGAAGCGGAAACCTTCCTGGAACAATTCGCGAGCGCGTTCATCCTTCAGGAATGCAAATACTTCTTCTTTCGTATTACCCAAATCATCGGTGCTGGTAATCTGTGAGTTTCTCTTGGCAACAGTCAGCAGTGCTTCCTTGGCACCGTTCAGGTCGGGCTGTGCAGCACGCAGTTTCGATTCGGCGATAATCAGTTCCATTTCGGGGGCATTGACGATGTAGTTGGTAGCATATGCCGTATTACCTCCTCCGTACCAGAATTTACCACCATATTGTAGCTGGTTATATGAGCCTTTCTTGATGGTAGGAAGATAGAGGGAACCTCTACAGTCGGTTTCTGCTATCAGGTTGCGCATGCGCTGGCTTGGCAGACCTCCGTAGGTAGTCCATACGTTACCACAAGAATTGGCAGACCAGCTGTTGTTTACATCGATGGCCAGGCGGAAGATACTTTCCGAATTGCTGTCGCCACCTGTATACAGTTCCTTGTAGTCGTCTACAGTATAAGCTTCTACCTTCTTCCCTGAGTGCAGGAGTGCATTCGATGCATATTTCTCGGCGTTGCTGAAGTCTTCCTGATACAAGTAAGTACGTGCCAGCAGGCCTTCGATAGCTGCCACAGAGAGATACTGGTTGGTACCTCTTCCTTCGGTTCCACTTTCAGCATAACAAGTCAGGGCATTGTTAAAGTCGTCCAGTATAGCTTGATAGCATTGTCCTACGGTAGAGCGGCTGACTTCCTCGAAAGCTTTGACCGGTTCGTCGACAATCACCACACCGATGGCATCACTGTTGTCTGTCGTTCCGTTTACCTTAATCTGTTTACCAAATACATTTGTCATAGACAGCATGGCATATCCTCTCAATCCGTAGGCTTCTGCCATATATTGTTTCAATGCAGCTTTGTCGGTGTCGGTAACGGTTGCTTCCAGTTCTTTTCCAGCCTTGATGATACGTGAAGCATTATCTATTATTTTATAACCATATTCCCAAATACTGCTCAAGTATGTATCATCAGGGGTTACGTTATAGTGGTTGATGGTTATCCAGTGGCTGGCTGATCCATTCAGGTAAGCTATGTCACTAGCCATATCGCCGATGGTAAGTACATAGTTTCCGGCAAAATAGGAAGTGAATAATTGGTAATAAGTTCCGTTCAATGCATATTTTATGTTGTCTACGCTTGTCAGTCCGTTGTCAACGTCAACTCCTTCGTTGTATTCCGTATCGAAGAAACTGTTGCAGGAGGCAAAGCTTCCGGCCAGGGCTGAACAGATAAACAGACGAGTGATAAACTTCTTCATATTTTGTTTTTATTTGATTCGTTAAACATATTTATTTTTAAAATCCCAGGGTAATTCCGGCAAGGAATGTTCGGGTAGATGGATACTGGTATGCAATCAATCCGCTTGTGTATGTTTCAGGATCGTAACCGATGAAATCCTTTGCTTTGAATGTATAGATGTTGTCTACCGATACATAGATGCGCATGTTGTCTATCAACGCTTTCTTCAAGAGTTGTTTAGGCAGTGTATATCCTAGTTGCAGGTTCTTTACACGCAGGAAGTTTCCGCTGTACAAGAAACGTGAAGAATGGTTGTTTTCTCCGGAAGTGTTTCCATATATATACTTAGGAACATCGGTATAACGGTTGTTTTCGGTCCATGCATGTTCGTACAGATAAGTGGTTGGAGTTATGTTGCCTTTACTTCCGGCTGATAGATAAGAACGGTTTGATAAAGCATAAACTTTTCCTCCCAGTCTGTAATTGAAGTCGGCCGAGAAGTCGAAGTTCTTCCATTGTACGCGTGTACCGAAACCACCATAGGCCTTAGGGTCGGCTGAACCGAGGTAACGTTTGGCACACTCGTTCCAGTTGGTTGTGGTTTCGTCGCCTGTTTCATTTTTATACCATAACGGATTTCCGGTATTTGGGTCTACACCTGCATATTCTACCATATAGAATTGTCTTAAAGGATAGCCTTCCTGTTTGATGGTATAAGTATCTTCGATCGGTTTTCCACCAGAAAGCTCAGTGATTCTGTTTTGGTTGAATGTAACATTAGCGTATGCAGTCCATGTCCATCCCTTGGTTTGCAGGATGGTACCGTTCAGACCGATTTCAACGCCTCTGTTTCTCATGGAACCGATGTTCTGGTAAACCTCGCTCAAGCCGGTAACCTGAGAGATAGGCAGTTCAAACAGCATGTTGGAAGTAGCTTCGTTGTAGAAATCTACAGTGAGGTTCCATTTTCTGGCAAAAGTGATATCCAGTCCGATATTCAGCTTCTTGCTGGTTTCCCATCCCAGGTCGGGGAGGTTCAGTGATTCAGGAACGATACCCGGTGTGCTGTCATAATTGTATCCGGCGCTGTAGAAACCACGGGCCGCATACCAGTCAATATCCTGATTACCTACCGTTCCGTAGCTTGCACGCAGTGCCAGGTTGGTCAAGAGGTCATTGTCTTTCAGGAATTCTTCTTCAGAAATACGCCATTTGCCGCCTACGGACCAGAAGTTACCCCAGCGGTTGTTGCTACCGAATACGGACGAACCGTCACGACGGAAACTTACCTGTCCGTAATACTTGCCCTGATAGTCGTAACTTGCATTTACGAAAAGAGAAGCCAGACGTGCCTGACGGGTAACGTACGACGGATTACCGTAAGAAGAACCGGCCATGTTTATTTCTCTATATCCTCTCAAAGGGAAATTGATTCCGGCATATTTTTCGTTCCAGTAGTTCTTCCACTGTGCTTCCTGTCCGAGCATGATATTCAGGTTATGCTTTTCGTTGAAGGTATGCATCCAGTTCAGAGTGTTGGTCCATGTAATGGTAGTGGTATTTGAATTGTACTGTGTACCACGTCCGTTGTCGCTGGCTCCCTGATTGTTGTACCAGCTCCAGAAATCGTACTGGCGTGTACCGTACGAGTTAAGACCTAATGAGGTTTTCAGGATAAAGCCTTGTCCAAAATTGATAGCAAAATACGGATTCAGGTTAATGGTAGTTGTTTTGGTATTATAGATATCTCCTTCATCCTCGTCGTATACGGCAAGCGGGTTATACATGATCCCCGTGTTATAGCTACCGTCTGCGTTGTAGAACGGATCGAGCGGAGTGGCTTTCAATGTACCACCTACAAACGGGTTCGAGTAAGAACCTCCGGTTGACTGTGAGAAAGCATCCATGTCGGCCAGCGCGAACGAGGTGTTGAATCCGAAGCTGAACCATTTGTATGATGTCTCGAGGTTGAGGCGGGCAGAGTATCGTTTCATACCGCTGTTGATGGCCACACCTTCCTGATTCAGGTAACCTACACTGGCATAGTAGCGTGTCTTGCCGTTTCCACCGCTGAAGCTGAGGTTGTAGTCCTGATAATATCCGGTACGTGTGATGGCGTCAATCCAGTCGTAGCTCTGGATGCCGTCCCAGTTATAATCCGATTTGATCTTGGCCATAGCCGATTCGTAAGTATACTTCTCCGGATTGCTGTTTACCAGACCTTGTGCATACAAGTCGGCAGTCTGCTGTGCGTTGCAGAAAGAGAAGTTGTTGGGGGCAATGGTTGTGAATCCCTGCTTGATGTCCAAGTCGATGTGCATGGCACCTTCCTGTCCCTTTTTAGTTGTAATGACGATCACACCGTTGGCTGCACGCGAACCGTAGATAGCCGTGGCGTTGGCATCCTTCAAAACAGTGATACTTTCTATATCGGCTGTATTGATATTTGCCAGCGGGTTGAATGCACGATTCAAACTGGCTGATTCTGCATCTGTATCTGAATTCATCGGCATGCCATCGATGATGTAAAGAGGCTGTGTACCCGAGTTTACAGAACTTTCACCTCGGATGTAGACGTTTGCTTCAGCACCCGGCATGCTGGTTGAGTTGTTCATCTGTACACCCGGCATGCTTCCTTCCAGTGCTTTCATAAAGTTGGCATCCGTATGTGATTCGAGGGTAGTAGGACTTGCCACGTTGGCAGCTCCGGTGAATGTACTTTTCTTGGTTACGCCGTAACCGGTTACCACAACTTCATCCAGCACCTCTGTGTCTGATTGCAGTGTTACGTTCAGTACCGGCTTGATGTCCAGTTCTCGGGTCTGCATACCGATGAACGAGATAACCACTTTTTTGGCATTTGCCGGAACATTGCCTAACGTAAATTTTCCATCAATGTCAGTCACTGTTCCTGTGTTGGTTCCTTTAATGAGAACCGAAGCTCCTACAATTGGGAGATTGTCTTCTTCTGAGATGACAACACCTGTCACCGTCGATACCTGTGCCATCGCTATGCTGATACAAGCGAAGAGGCAAGTACAGATTAAAAACAATTTTTTTTTCATAAATCTCTCGTTTTTAATTATTATGAGTATAAATATTTAGAATTGTATATAGGTCATTTGCTGTCTCTATAAAGAACGCAAAAAATCTTTTATAATTTCTTTTTACTTATGGTGTAATAACTCAGAAACTAGAGGGAATAGAAGAAAGGATCTCTCCATGATAATATTGGCTTTCGGCATGCGGAATCTCGAAAACCAGTGAATATTGTTCTGAACCTGATAAGTCGGTATAATTATTAACTTGCTGCGAGGTCTCTCTCTATCTTTGTCCCTTTTAATACATCTGCTTTCAGACATATGTTAATTAATTTTTGAGTTTCAATTAGCAACTTATAATAACGTCTTTTGGTATTGTTTTTATTCTTTGCTGGCAAAATTATAGATTTTTTTTCTTTTTATGCTATAAGTGTGACAAAATGTTATTGGAAAAGGTGATTTTTTTGAAATGATTTCTCCTTTCGGTATTTGTTGCAATAAAAAACGGTTCATACGGTAATGATATGAACATAGTCCAGTCTTACGGTGATTCCCATGCTGATGTATTGCTGTAGGTAAGGTAGGTAAACTATGAAATTTTGAGGATTTACTGAAAAATTAAGCCTTTTATGGATCATGAAGCCGACAATCTTCTTAATCCATAAAAGGCCGTTCTGAAAAATTCCGTTTCCCTTTTATGACTTTTTCTTCCTGATGACATATCCTGAAATCAGGCTCCACAGCGCACCTGCGCCGGCGAAAAAGATAAATATCAGCGTGCCTTTCCCCAATACCGTATAAATACGTCCCGTATGAACTTCCTGAGCGAAGTTCCACAACGACATGGGTAATGTTGCCATACTTTCTGGCATAGGCGTGAAATCACTGCCTTCTTCGTATTCAGTCAGACAGGTTTTTCCATGAAAATCACTACTATATCCGGTAATGGCATGACGACCGAAGGGAGGACCTGCTGCTTCGGAATCCGTCTCTCCGGTGAAGAAATCAGTAATGCGGTTTGAACTTCTGTGCCACACATACATCCCGCTGAAGGACCCCGTAAGCCAGTTGCCTTGTTGGTCATGCTGTAATACGTTCAAGCCCATGACACTGACGGGAGGAGCTTTTCGGACTTTCACCGGAATAGCCTGAAGCGATGGCAGTGAGTAGAATCCATCTGAAGTAGAAAGCAGCCAGTCGCCTTGCTGTTCGTCGTAGCGAAGCATCCGTAACTTGTCGTTCCATGCGTTGGAAGAGTCAAGCTGTGTGAAAGGAATGGCAGGCACTTTTCCGTACACTAGTGCCAGAAGCACCGGCGGACGCAGACTCCATCCGGTCACCGCGATGAAGAGTGTCAGCACGATGGTCTTTCTGCCTATCTTGTCGTGCCACGACAAGGATGTTTTCAGGAGAGAAATGCTTGTTTTTGCGCTGCGTCCTGCTTGTCTCATCCGACGAATGTACTTAGGCAGGAGCCAGTATGCAATGCCGCTTACCGAAAGAAGAATCAGGATAGCTGCCAGAACATCCATCAGCAACTTGCCGAAAATGCCAAACAGCTCGCCGCTGTGCAACAGCCAGACGGTACGGAAAAGTGATACCTTCCCGTCGTATCCTTCGGGAGCTTTCAGGGTCAGCTGATGAAAATGCTGATATGGACGGGTGGCATAATACAAATGAGAGCGACCGACGATTATCAGGCTGTCGTCACGGGTGGTAATGTCCGAGAGGCGTTCTTCTTCTTGCAAGGGCAGGGTGACTGCTTGCCAGCCGGATTGCCGGTTGTAACGGTAGAGCCTGAACTGACTTGCGGCAAATAAATCGCTTTGAGGAGTGATTGCCATTCCTCGTATGTTACGCCAGTCGACTCCGTGTGGAAATCCGCGATTGAAGTCATCGAACGTGGTTGCCTCGCTGTTCGTCAGAAAAATACCGGCATTGCCATACAGCAACACGGCGCTGTCTTCCCGACACACACCGGGAAGGCAGGAGACTGTTCCCCGCAACAAGCCGTTGTTCCAGTTGCGGTACCGGTAGGTTTCGGGCAGCCATCCCCGGCTGATCTGGCAATCGGAAAAGAGCTGTCGGTGGTTCAGGATAATGCCCGATACACAAAACAGAATGAGGAAGACGGCCATAATCAGTCCGAACCATTTATGATGTTTTCTCCAGGTCGATTTTTTCATTTCTTTCTGCTCTTAGTCGTTTCAGAACCTTCCCATAAGTCCTTGGATTCGTCGGGAAGTTGCTGATGTTTTTTGTACAAAAAATTTCAGGTTTTGTACAAAAACAAAAATCTTTTGTACAAATTTTCTCTAAAACATGCCGATGTTTTTTTGAACTTCCGCTTGTGTTTCGGATGTTTCATCGGCAGCCGTTGCAAAAGTTTGCTGCAAAAGTATTGGTTCTGACTGATTCTTGCAAATTCCTTTGACCCACTTTCATAAAGAAAACAAACAGGTCTCCCAAGTCATTAATGCTCAATCATTCTGCATAGCTTTGCGCTGTATCTCACTTTTTTGTATTATCTTTGCAGCCGATTAATTTTAAAATAGGTATAGAAAGAAATGATTACAGTTTCAAACGTAGCCGTTCAATTTGGAAAAAGAGTGTTGTATAATGACGTGAACATGAAGTTCACGAATGGTAATATATACGGTATTATCGGTGCCAACGGTGCGGGTAAGTCCACCTTCCTGAAAGTGATTTCGGGAGAGCTTGACCCCACGAAAGGAAGCGTGACACTGGGACCGGGCGAACGTCTTTCGGTCTTGAGTCAGGACCACTTTAAGTTCGATGCACATACGGTGCTCGATACGGTGCTGATGGGACATACGGTGCTGTGGGACATCATGAAACAGCGTGAGGCTCTTTATGCGAAAGAAGATTTTACCGATGAAGACGGCATCAAGGCGGCGGAACTGGAAGAAAAATTTGCTGAGCTGGAAGGCTGGAACGCCGAGAGTGATGCGGCTATCCTGCTGAGCGGACTGGGAATAAAGGAAGATAAGCACTATACACTGATGGGCGACCTGAGTGGTAAGGAGAAGGTGCGTGTGATGCTGGCGCAGGCGTTGTTTGGAAATCCTGACAACTTGTTGCTGGATGAGCCTACCAACGACTTGGATATGGATACGGTAACTTGGCTGGAAGAATATCTTTCCAACTTCGAACATACCGTGCTGGTAGTCAGCCACGACCGTCACTTCCTCGACTCTGTCTGTACCCATACGGTCGACATCGACTTTGGTAAGGTAAATCTCTTTGCTGGTAACTACAGCTTCTGGTACGAATCAAGTCAGCTGGCTCTCCGTCAGCAGCAGAACCAGAAGGCTAAAGCTGAAGAAAAGCGTAAGGAACTGGAAGAGTTTATCCGTCGTTTCTCTGCCAATGTGTCGAAATCGAAGCAGACGACGAGCCGTAAGAAAATGCTGGAAAAACTGAATGTAGACGAAATCAAGCCGTCATCGCGTAAATATCCGGGCATTATCTTTACCATGGATCGTGAGCCGGGTAACCAGATTCTGGAGGTTTCAGGACTGCGTGCCGAAACAGAAGACGGAACTGTTTTGTTCAGCGACGTGAACTTTACCGTGGAGAAAGGCGATAAGATTGTATTCCTGAGCCACGACCCGCGTGCCATGACTGCGTTGTTCGAGATTATAAACGGTAACCGTAAGGCGCAGGCTGGACATTATAACTGGGGTGTGACGATTACAACGGCTTATTTGCCGCTCGACAATACGGATTACTTCAACTGCGACCTGAATCTGGTAGACTGGTTGAGTCAGTATGGTCAGGGCAACGAAGTGGAGATGAAAGGATTCTTGGGACGTATGTTGTTCTCGGGTGAGGAAGTCATGAAGAAGGTGAATGTGCTTTCGGGAGGTGAAAAGATGCGTTGTATGATTGCCCGTATGCAGCTTCGCAATGCCAACTGCTTGATTTTGGATACGCCGACCAACCACCTGGATTTGGAATCTATTCAGGCATTCAACAATAACCTGAAGACATACAAGGGTAACGTGCTCTTCTCGTCACACGACCATGAGTTTATTGAAACCGTGGCAAACCGTATCATCGAGTTGACTCCGAACGGTATCATCGACAAGATGATGGAATATGACGAATACATCACTTCCGATCATATTAAGGAAATGCGTGCTCGTATGTATGGTACAAGCAAATAAACAAGTGATTCTTTAAATAGAAAACGGAGAAACGGAATCGTGGGTGATTCTGTTTCTCCGTTTTTATTTGGCTTTCTTCGGAACCGAAGCCTGTCCGGTGGAAAATCTTTGGAAAAGTAGTGTGTCTGCGAACGAAAAACTATCCTTTCAAATATTCACTTCCAAAGGATAGCGGAAGCAAATCCTTGGTTCCTTCCAGCACATAAATGTCGTTTTTACTGTAAAGCAAGATTCGCATGGGCTGATGGAAACGCTGTTCGGTTTCCAGAAGTACCTGACGGCAGGCTCCACACGGCGGGATAGGCGACTCCAGAAAATCGGATTCATTGCGTGCGGCAATGGCAAGCGTGTCTACCGGCTGGTCGGGGTATTGCGAATTGGCATAGAAGAGTGTGGTGCGTTCGGCACATGTTCCCGATGGGTAGGCTGCATTCTCCTGATTGGTTCCGGTTACGATCACTCCGTTTGCCAGCAGAGCTGCTGCACCTACCGAGAAGCGTGAGTAAGGAGCGTAGCTTCGTGCTGTAGCTTCCTTAGCTGCATCTATCAGCTTGCGGTCTTTCTCATCCAGTTCTTCGTAGCGTAAGGCACGGATGTTTATTTCAATCTTTATTTCTTTCATATAAATATGGAATATTAAAGTTTATACGAATGTAGGGAAAAAAAGGGAGATTTCCTATCATCTGTGGTATTATTCGTGTAAATAGTTTATCTTTGCCCTGCTTAAATGTAAACGGAAAGAAAGATGAAACTATCTCATTGGTTGATATTTATAGGTTTGATGGGGGTTACAGTCTCCCTGTCGGCACAGAAACGTAACAAGGCGTACGAGGATTATATACATAAGTATCGGAGTGTTGCGGTAGACGAAATGAAACATTATCGTATTCCGGCAAGTATCACGCTGGCACAGGGACTACTGGAATCGGGAGCTGGAAAGAGCGAGCTGGCGCGGAAGTCGAACAATCACTTCGGCATCAAGTGCGGAGGCTCGTGGGACGGACGTACGGTGCGGCACGATGATGACGCGCGCAACGAGTGTTTCCGTGCTTACAAGCATCCGAAGGATTCTTATCGCGACCATTCCAAATTTTTACGTGCGGGGGCTCGTTATGCTTTTCTGTTTCGTCTGAAAATAACTGACTATAAAGGTTGGGCAAGGGGGCTGAAAAAGGCAGGCTATGCTACCGATCCGCAATATGCCAACCGCCTGATTAATATCATTGAACTGTATGACCTGGATAAATATGACCAAAAGGGGGGACTGGAATGGGCGGAAGAATTTCCGAATCCTCACCAGCCTTATCTGGCCAACGAACTGCTTTACGTCGTAGCTCGTCGCGGAGATACGTTCAAGTCACTGGGTAAGGAGTTTGATATCAGTCAGCGTAAACTGCGCAAATATAACGAACTGCCTAAAGATTATGTCTTCCGTGGAGGAGAAATTGTATACTTGGAGCAGAAGCGTCGTCGGGCTACCAAAGATCATATTGCGTATGTGGTACGCAGCGGTGATTCGATGTACAGCATTGCGCAGAAGTTTGGTGTACGACTGGAGCGTTTGTATAAGATGAACAACATGGATCCGGATGCTCCGGCACCGAAAGTGGGTGATATTCTGCGTCTGCGCTGATTAATTGCAGACTGCAACAGAGCATACGGAAAAGCCCTGTCAAAACTCTGCTTGATGTGAGTTTTGACAGGGCTTTTAGTTTGATTGGTATGGATATCGCTGTTGTTACTTGCTGAACTCTTTATGGAATTCTACTACAGCTTCTATACCTTTGCGGAAGATGTCGAGTGAGAAATTTTCGTTGGGTGAGTGGATGGCGTCACTTTCCAGACCGAATCCCATCAAAACCGTCTTGATTCCTAAAATTTGCTCGAAGTCGCTGATGATAGGAATACTTCCTCCGCGTCGAACTGCCAGAGGTTTCTTTCCGAATGCTTTGGTAAATCCTTTTTCTGCTGCCTGATAGGCTGGGAGAGAAATCGGACATACATAACCTTCTCCGCCGTGCATAGGTGTAACCTTCACTTGTACGTAGTCGGGCGTGATGCTGTTGATGTAATCTACAAACAGCTTTGAAATAACTTCATGGTTCTGGTGAGGTACCAGACGGCAGGAAACTTTGGCATACGCCTTCGAAGGCAGGACGGTCTTGGAGCCTTCTCCCGTATAGCCTCCCCAGATTCCGCAGACATCGAACGACGGGCGGCAGCTGTTGCGCTCCAGTGTAGAATATCCTTTTTCACCTTTCAGTGCCTTTACGCCGATGGCTTCCATGTATTTCTTCTCGTCGAAAGGAATATGGGCTATCATGTCACGTTCGGCAGCGGGTACTTCTTCCACATCGTCGTAGAAGTGGGGGATCGTAATCCGGCCGTCGGCATCGATAACTTGTGCGAGCATGCTGCACAAGGTGTTGATAGGGTTGGCAACGGCTCCGCCGAAATGTCCGGAATGCAGGTCACGGTTCGGCCCCGTTACTTCGATTTCCCAGTAAGCCAGTCCGCGCAGTCCGGTTGTCAGCGAAGGCAGATCAGCTCCCAGCATGCTTGTGTCTGAAACGAGGATTACGTCGGCTTTCAGCAGTTCCTTGTGCTCTTTCAGAAACGCATTCAGGCTGGGGGAACCGATTTCCTCTTCTCCTTCGAAAATGAACTTCACGTTGTGCTTCAGCAATCCTTCTTTGACTACATATTCGAATGCCTTTGCCTGAATCATTGCCTGCCCTTTGTCGTCGTCGGCTCCGCGTGCCCAGATACGGCCGTCGCGCACTTCAGGTTCGAAGGGTTGGCTCTTCCATAGTTCGAGCGGTTCGGCAGGCATGACATCGTAGTGAGCATAAATCAGTACGGTGGGCGCATCGGGACTGACACGCTTTTCGGCATAGACCAGCGGATTGCCTTGCGAGGGCATAATCATCGCTTCGTCTGCTCCTGATTCCAGCAGCAACTGGCGCCAGCGTTCGGCACAGGCCAGCATGTCATCCTTGTGTTGAGGCAAGGCACTGATGCTGGGTATACGAATCAGGCTGAAGAGTTCGTCCAGAAAACGAGATTCGTTTTCTTTGATGTATTGTTTTATTTCCATGATGATGATTATAATTTTGAGGCTTTGTTAAATAAATAGTAATCGAGCAGCGTCATGGCAGCCATCGCTTCCACGATGGGGACTGCACGGGGCAGCACGCAGGGATCGTGTCGTCCACGGGCTTTCAGGATGGTTTCGTTACCGTGGATGTCTACCGTAGGCTGTTCCATGAGTACCGTTGCCACGGGTTTGAAAGCTACGCGGAAGTAAATATCCTGTCCGTTGCTAATACCCCCCTGAATACCTCCTGAGCGGTTGGTGCGGAAGCCTATTTTCCCGTTGTCGTTGTAGAAGATATCGTTCTGCTGACTTCCTTTCAGTTCCATGTTGCTGAAGCCTTGTCCGTACTCAAATCCCTTTACGGCATTGATGCTCAACATGGCATTTCCTAAGGCTGCATGCAGTTTTCCGAATACCGGCTGCCCAAGTCCGACGGGACATCCCTTGATAACGCAACTTATTACTCCGCCGATGGTATCACCTTCTCCCTTGATACGGAAAATAAAGTCGGCCATCTGGCGTGCCAGTTCCTGATCGGGGCAGCGCACCGGATTGTCTTCTATTGTTGTCAGGTCGTATGCCGTATAGTCTTTATCCAGCTTATACGGACCCACTTGCGAGGTAAATGCCGTGATACTGATACCCAGTTGGCGCAAGGCAAGCTTGGCCAGTGCTCCGGCTACCACGCGGGCAATTGTTTCACGGGCAGACGAACGGCCTCCACCCCGATGGTCGCGTATTCCATATTTCTGGGTATAAGTATAATCTGCGTGCGAAGGACGATAAACATCCTTCATGTTATCGTAATCGTTCGAGTGCTGGTTGGTATTCCATATGGCAAAACCGATAGGACAACCCGTTGACACTCCGTCGTAGATTCCCGAAAGAAATTCCACTTCGTCGGCTTCCTTGCGTGCGGTTGTGATAGCCGATTGTCCCGGACGACGACGACTCAATTCTTTTTGTATAAATTCCATGTCGATGGCAATGCCTGCCGGGAATCCGTCAATCACTCCACCTATCGCTTTTCCGTGCGACTCACCGAAACTGGTCAGACGGAATATGTTTCCAAATGTATTGTTGTACATAGCTTCTTAAATGTTCGTTTAAAGTTAGAATTTGCTTCCTGCTCCTCCACCGCCGAAGCTTCCTCCACCGAAAGAGCCGCCACTGAAGCCTCCTCCGCCGCCACTTCCTCCGAAGAACGGTCCGCCAAGGAAAGGTCCTCCGTTGCCTCCACGATGATGGAAATCGTCTTCATCGCGTTTCTGCCGTTGACGACGAACCACATGTCCGCAATTGGTACATTGTAGTACGATTTCTTCCGTACGGATGCCGTTGATACGTGAAACGGTACGTACGGAAAGCTGGCGAAGTGTGTGTTTATGACAGAGCGGACATTTCTTGCGCTGGCGTACACTGAACCATAAAAGTGCAGGAACAATGACGAAACAGCATATCAGAATGACGAGAAGCAGATAGCCGCTTTCTTCTTCCTGCCGGGGGACGGGAGGTTCTCCTGTGCCGTCCAACTGCCGGCTGACGGCCTGAATGCCTGCCAGCATACCGGCATCCCAGTTGCCTTCCCCCAGATACTTGTTCATGTATCGTACTTGTATCTGTTTGCAGACCGCATCGGGGAGGACGCCTTCCAGCCCGTATCCTGTGGCGAACTGAATGCATCGTTCTTCCGTTACCAGCAAGATAACCAGTCCGTTGTCTTTTTCTTTCTCACCCACACCGTTCTTTTTCCCCAGCTGATAGGCAAACTCGAAGCAGTCGCCTCCGTCTATTTGTTTGACAGCTACGACGAGTGTCTGCACACCCGTACGTTGTTCCAGAGCAAACAGAGTCGTGTCCATGGCAGCTACGGCACCGGCACTCAATACTCCGTCGGGATTGCTGACGTAGCGGGTACGGTTCTGTAGGTGAACCATGGGAATTTCTTCTACCTTATAGGCATGCGACTGAGCCCATACCGTGGTAAAGAAACAAACCAGTAGGGCGAGCGATATGATTCTTCTCATTCTTGTCAGAATTTAACTTCCGGAGCTTTTTCAGCACCTTCCTGAGCTTCGAAGTAAGGACGCTTTTCGAATCCGAACATGCCGGCAAAAATGTTCTTCGGGAAGCGGCGGATGGATGTATTGTATGCGCGCGCCACATCGTTGAAGTTACGGCGTTCCACGCTGATACGATTCTCTGTACCTTCCAGCTGTGCCTGAAGTGTCTGGAAATTTTCGTTGGCTTTCAGTTCTGGATAGTTTTCTGTTACGGCAAGCAGACGGCTCAATGCACTGCCCACTTCGCCTTGTGCACGCTGGTATGCTTCCATCTTTTCAGGAGTCAGGTCGTCAATGCTGACTGTTGTCTGGGTAGCTTTTGCACGAGCTGATACTACGGCATCGAATGTTTCCTTTTCGTGTGCTGCATATCCTTTGACGGTATTGACCAGGTTCGGTATCAGGTCGGCACGGCGCTGGTATTGATTTTCCACATTGCTCCAGGCTGTTCCTACAGCTTCTTCCTGTGATACCATTGAGTTATACGAAGAAACTCCGTAAATGGCAATGACTGCTATTACGGCAATAATGATAATCCATGTTTTTTTCATAAATGTAATGTTGTATTTGGTTTCAGTTACAAACATACATAAAATAACCCGTAAAAACGAACACCTTATTGAAAAATCATTATCGTGTGAACAAAAGGACACTTAAAAGGGTTATATAGATTTAAGCTTGTTTGATTTTTCCGAAAAAGCAGGTTGTGTGTGCCTTTTTTCTGTCGTTGTATGTCAGAATGAGCAGCTGTTTGGAAGAGGACAGATAAAAGGTTTTCGGATAAATATTCATTGAGGAGAGTGGGATAATAGTTTAGGCAGGCTTTTGATTATTAACTTATTTTCTTTTTATTAGTAAAGAGTGTATGAATTTGAAATTTAGTTATTGCTTGATGATTGCGGGAGCAATGTTAATAATTCCGGCGTGCAAGAAAGATCCGGTAGTGGAGAAACACAAACAGACAACGGTATCTTCGTCTGACAATGATTCGGGGAAAAAAGACGAACAACCATCCTCATCGCCGGACGAGGCCGCGGTCCTTACGCGTATAGAGGTCGTAACTCCTCCTGTTCGGACAACTTATCTGCTTCGCTCCACGGATCCTGTCAGTCTGGATGGCTTGGTTGTGGAAGGAATATATAGTAACGGAGAACGGAAGAAGCTGGAGGTTACGGCAGAAAATCTTTCCGGATTTTCTACGGAAAAGGCTGTAGAGCAACTGCCGGTGACAATTTCTCTGGAGGAGAAGCAGGCTTCTTTTATGGTGAAGATTATCGATTACGTGGTAACTGACGGCGTATTGACGGAAGTCCTTGAGAAACAAGGGGAAGTCTATCGGGTACCTGCGGAAGCAAAGGTTATCAGTCCGACAGCTTTTTCCACTTGTGTATTTGATAGAATCGTTTTCTCGGAAGGTGTAGAGGAAATACAAGCCGATGCATTTAGAGGAAATCCGGTAAAAGAGATTGTTTTTCCGAAAAGTTTGAGGACGTTAGGCGAATATTGTTTCTATGGTTGTCGTAACCTGAGCCGAATAGACTTGTCGGTTACGCAGGTACAGCTTATTCCTAAGCGCGCATTCTCGGAAGTAGGTGCCGAAGAAATCAAGTTGCCGGTTGTGCTTCAGGAAATAGCCAGTCAGGCATTCCTGCACACCGATCGCCTGCATTCGATGACTTTTCCCGAAGGATTGAAAACAATCGGAGGAGAAGCTTTCCGAGAGTCGGGAGTAGAAAGCATAACGTTACCCAATGGTATCAAATTGATAGAGGGGCGTGCATTCTATTTGTGTCAGGACTTGCGTGAAGTACGTAGTCATGGTAGTGCCGGTCAAGAGACAGAAGGTGTAATGAACGGCGGTGTCTTTCAGTATTGTCCGAAATTGTCGGTAGTGGAGTTCCCGGAAAGTCTAGAATCGCTCGGACAGACTCTTTTCTCGGGGGTAGTGAATCTGGAATCTGTAACGTTGGGAAAGAACCTCAAGAAGATGACTTTCAATGCGCTGGGTAACAGTATGGTGAAACTGTTGGCGGTAAAGACGGCAACACCTCCAGCCTTGCAGACTTATTCCCTTCCTCAGCAAGTAGAACGAGTGTTGGTTCCGAAGGGAGCACTGCAAACGTATAATCAGTCTGTAGGTAATGCAAGTCTTCGTTCAAGCTGGGGAATACTGACAGAGAAGATGGAGGAACTTTAATCATTTGATAAAGAATTTCTAAAGGACAAAGAGCATATCTTTCCAAAACGCAGCGACGGTTTCGGAAAAACGTCGAGAGGTTTTCTGAAAGTTTGTAAAAAGAATTTATTTTTTGTACAAAACATAAGGACAACAATAGCATGTTGGAGACAGATAGGCTCTTTGTCTTTTTTCTTTTTGTACACGGGATATCCACTAAATCCCGTAGATCGTTTCCGAGCTGAAAAAATCGTTTGTGGGTTTTGTATCAGAGAAAATTTCAAGTATCAGGGAATATATTTTTCGGTAAAATTTTTTATGCGGGCAGTATACTCTTCCGGATACTTAAAGTAGGAGTTGGCATGGTCTACTCCCGGAGTAATCCAGAGTTCTTTGGGAGCCGGTTTGGCATCGTATAGCTGATAGACCATGTAGGTTGGCACGAAGTCGTCCTGATCGCCATGGATGAATAACATCGGTTTATGGCACTTGGCAACCTGCTGAATGGCTGAGGCTTCCTTGAAATTCCATCCGTTTTGCCATTCGCATAACCAGCTGGAAGTATAAAGCAGCGGAAAGGCAGGAAGTCCGAACTGCTCTTTGAGTTCTTTCTTAAACTGATCCCATACGCTGGTATACCCGCAGTCTTCTACAAAGCACCGGATGTATGCAGGGAGAGTTTCCCCCGAAACCATCATGGTTGTAGCAGCTCCCATCGAAATGCCGTGTACAACTGCCTGCAAAGAATCGCCGAAAAGTGAGGGGGCAACGTCTATCCATTGCATTACGTCCTTGCGGTCTAACCATCCCATCTGGATTGCATCACCTTCTGTCAGTCCGGTATACCGTAAATCGGGCAGCAGGATGTTGTAATCCAGCGAGTGGTTGTAAAGATATCCGATGTGGAACATGCGGATTGCATTGTCTGTATATCCATGAACGATGACGGCCGTGTGTGAGGTCGGTTGCATGGCTTTCACATAAAAAGCGTGCATGCGTATGCCGTCGGCAGACGTGATAAAAGTGTCGCGCAGTGCCTGATGGCTTTCAAGGCTGTCCAGCCACGGAACGATGTGAGGATACTTTTCCCGCATAAAGGTCAGTGAGCCCTGCATGTCCTTTCCTCTATTTTCGGGGCGCAAGGAATAATCCACCATGTACCAGCTTCCTCCGGCAAGGATACCCGCCAGAAGCAGCACTATGATTCCGACAACAAAGACAATTCGCTTTTTCATGTATGTAAAAGATTGGACCGTATATTTTCTTTCCGCAGGTTAGTTTACTGATTCCAAATGTCCCATGCTCCGAAAGCTTGCAACAAAAGCATTTCCAGTCCGTTTTTTACGACGGCTCCATGTTCACTTCCTTTTCTCATAAACAAGGTTGTGTTAGGATTGTATAGCAAGTCGTATAGCAAATGTCTTGGCGTAAGACATTCATAAGGAATGTTGGGGCATTTGTCTGCCTGCGGATACATACCTACCGGCGTACAATTGACGATAACTTTGTACTCCTCCATCAGGGCAGGAGTTAGTTCATCGTAAGTAATGGTATGGTCATTGTGACTGGTTCGTGAAACAAAAAGTGTATCTAGTCCTAATTGCTTGAGCCCATAATTTACGGCCTTCGAAGCTCCTCCCGTTCCCAAAATAAGAGCCTTGGTATGATATGATTCCAGTAAGGACTCGATGGAACGTGTAAATCCGATGACATCGGAATTATGTCCTATTAATTTAAGCTTGCCTTTGTTACGTTCGAATTTGATAACATTTACCGCTCCGATAGCAGCAGCATCGGGTGCTACTTCATTCAGGTAAGGAATGACTTTTTCTTTGTAAGGAATTGTAACATTCAGTCCTTCCAGGTTAGGATTGGAAGCGATGATTTGAGGGAAGTCCTCTATGGTAGGTATTTCGAAATTGACATACTCCGCATCGATATTCTCCGACTGGAACTTTTCGTTGAAGAAATTCTTGGAGAAAGAGTGTCCGAGCGGGTAGCCTATCAAACCGAATTTTTTCATAAAAGCAATGTTTGAAGTTGAGATTATTTTGTAGCAAAGTAGAGTGTGCAGATACCCAGTGTCAGCCGTCGGAAGGACACTTGGCTAAATCCGGCTTTGCGGATAATACCTTGCATGACTTCGCCTTGTGGAAAAGCCTTGATAGACTGAGGGAGATAAGTATAGGCACTGCGGTCTTTCGAGAAGAATTTTCCCAGGGTAGGTATCACCACTTTGGAGTAAACAGCATATAGTTGCTTCATGGGGAACCACTCCGGTTCGGATAATTCTAAAATGACAAGATGTCCTCCTGGTACTAATACGCGATGCATTTCCTGTAGTCCTTTGTCCAGATTCTCGAAATTACGCACTCCGAATGCTACTGTGATGGCATCGAAGCGGTTGTCGGGGAAGGAAAGGGCGGTACAGTCTTCTTTAGCAAAGGTAATGTGGTCGGAGAATCCGGCCTGCTTTACCTTTTCACGTCCTATGTTCATCATTCCCTCCGAAATGTCAGTTCCAATCAGTTCCTGCGGACGGAGCATGCCGAAAGCCTGTAGAGCGAAGTCGCCTGTACCAGTTGCCACATCCATGATATGCTGTGGATGAAACGGTTTCAGACAGCGGATGGCCTTGCGCCTCCAGCTCTTGTCTATTCCCCATGAAAGCACATGGTTCAGGTTATCGTAGGCAGGAGCGATATTGTCGAACATCTTTTCTACTTGTACGGCTTTGCTTTCGTTTTCGTTATAAGGCTTTATTTCTTCTTGTGGGTAATGAGGCATAAGATAAAGAGTGAAAAATTAAGTATGAAAAAACGAAGAATGAAGAATGGTGAGGAGTAAAAACGTCCTCACTCTCAATTCTTCATTCCTCATTCAGTTTTATCCTAAATATTCAGTAACGTTCTTTTCGATACGTTCTGCCAGGTGATCTGTGTCTGCTTTGACGAAGGTTTCACCTGTGATGTGCTCGTACAGTTCGATATAACGGTCGCTGATAGAAGCAACGATTGCAGGAGTCATTTCAGGAACAGTCTGTCCTTCTTTACCCTGGAAACCGTTCGCCATCAACCATTCGCGGACAAATTCCTTAGACAGCTGCTTTTGAGGTTCACCGTTTTCGAAACGATCCTGGTATCCGTCTAGATAGAAATAGCGGCTTGAGTCGGGAGTATGGATTTCATCCATCAGGTAAATTTCACCATTGTACTTACCGAATTCATATTTTGTGTCGACAAGAATCAGACCACGTTCTGCTGCTATCTGTGTTCCGCGTTCGAACAATGCCAGAGTGTAGCGTTCCAGTGTTTCATATTCTTCGGGAGTAGCCAGACCTCTTGCCAGAATTTCTTCTTTAGAGATGTCTTCATCGTGCATTCCCATTTCGGCTTTGGTAGTCGGGGTAATGATAGGATGAGGGAATTTCTCGTTTTCACGCATGCCTTCGGGCAGACGTACACCGCAAATTTCGCGGACACCGCTGTTGTATGCACGCCAGGCACTTCCGCACAAGTAACCGCGTACGATCATTTCTACAGGAAAACCTTTACACATAACTCCTACGGTAACCATCGGATCGGGAGTAGCCAGTTTCCAGTTAGGGCAGATATCTGTAGTAGCGTCGAGGAATTTTGCTGCAATCTGGTTCAGCATTTGTCCTTTGTAGGGGATACCTTCGGGTAATACAACATCGAATGCAGAAATACGGTCGGTAGCAACCATTACTAATTTTTCATCGTTGATGTTATAAACATCGCGCACTTTTCCGTGATATACACTTTTCTGTCCCGGAAAGTGATAGTCTGTTTTAGTTAAAGCTTTACTCATTTTCTTTATGTGTTTAGTAATGAATGATGTGTTTCAGTTATATTAGCAGATTGTTGTTTTGTCTTCTGTTTTCTTTAGAGCAAGTTTCTGGGCACTTTTGCTGGCCTTGGAGTTCTCTTCGAATTTTTCGTAAGCCTCAACAATGCGGGTTACCAGTTTATGACGGACAATATCTTTCTTGTTCAGCTCTACGAAACTGATCCCTTTTACTCCTTTTAGAATGCGGAGTGCTTGCACCAGTCCCGATGTCTGCGAGGAGGGTAGGTCTATTTGTGTCATATCTCCCGTAACAATCATCTTGGTGTTCATACCCATACGTGTCAGAAACATTTTAATCTGCTGGGTAGTGGTGTTCTGAGCTTCGTCTAGAATGACAATCGCATCGTTTAGCGTACGTCCGCGCATGAAGGCCAGTGGGGCAATTTGTATGATATTCAGTTCCATGTATTCCTTCAGTTTGGCAGCTGGAATCATATCCTGAAGCGCATCATACAATGGTTGCAGATAAGGGTCAATCTTGTCTTTCATGTCGCCGGGCAGGAAACCTAATTTTTCTCCTGCCTCTACGGCCGGACGGCTTAATATGATTTTCTTTATTTCTTTGTTTTTTAATGCACGGACAGCCAGCGCAATGGCCGTATATGTCTTGCCGGATCCGGCAGGTCCTATGGCAAAAACCATGTCGTTCTTGTCGAATTCCTTCACCAGTTTCAGCTGGTTGGTGCTTCGGGGCGTAATGGGTTTTCCGGTAACGCTGTATACTATTACGTCGCCTGTCTTTTCGATAGGCGGTTTGTTACCTTTTATAATATCCAGAATGGCTTCTTCGTTCAGTGAGTTATAGCGTGCGCAGTGCTGTTCCAAAGCGAGGATTGCTTCTTCGAAAGCACACATTTCTTCTTCGTCCCCCATTACTTTGATGACATCTCCTCGTGCCACGATGCGAAGTTTAGGGAACAAGGCCTTGATCATTTGCATGTTGGTGTTGTTCACGCCGTAGAAAATAACCGGATCAATATCCTCTAGTACAATATGTTTTTCGATCATTCAGTTTGTTTTGATATGCTCGTTAGTCTTATTCTTCTGCAAATTTAATCATTCCTTTTTATCTGTACACGATATGTGATAAATTAATTTTTGCTTTCCGGATGGTAATTTACTGGTTGGTTTGCTTGAATTTTGAAAAGGAAGGGCCCTTTTTCTGTGTTTTCGCCAATATTTTTTATCTTTGCAGCTCTATAAATTATAGTAGGGAGAAGATTTGACAGGAAATATGAAAAGACTAATCGGAATAGCATGTATGATGACTATCGGAGCTGCTGCTTTACTGAGCAGTTGTAGTCATGAAGATAAATCGATAAAGCTGAATAATCCTCACAATATTCGTGGGGTAGTGAGTTATAAAAGAAGTTTTGGCGACTTGAATGATGTTCAGTTGTCGGCTGCACGGCGTATCGGCATACGTCCTATTTCGTCGCGTGAGGCAGCGATAAATCTTGATGGCGATTTAAAGGAAATCGTTTCGGGTGAACATTATGACGTAGATTCTCTGACTCATTCCATTCCTTTTCTCGTTCCTCGTGCAGCTGCTTTGCTGGATACCATTGGGGTAAATTTCCTGGATTCGCTGGAAAAGAAAGGATTGAATCCTAATAAGGTAATCGTGACATCCGTATTGCGTACAAAGGATGATGTAAAAAAACTCCGCCGGACGAATGGAAATGCTTCGCTGAATTCCTGCCATTTTTATGGAACGACTTTTGATGTGAGCTGGAAGCGTTTTACGAAAGTAGAAGATCCCGACGGACGTCCGATGCAGGATGTAAGTGCAGATACATTGAAGCTGGTGCTATCGGAAGTATTGCGTGACTTGCGTGAGGCGGAACGTTGCTATGTAAAGTATGAATTAAAACAAGGATGTTTCCACATAACGACACGATAAAAAGTATGTTCAGATATTTCATTTATTTAGCCTACGACGGAACAAATTATCATGGCTGGCAGGTTCAGCCTAACGGGACCAGTGTGCAGGAAACGTTGACTCGTGCATTGATTACTTTCCTGCGTGACGATGCCATCGAGGTGACAGGAGCGGGGAGAACCGATGCAGGCGTACACGCCCGCCTGATGGTTGCTCATTTCGATATTGAATGGATGCTGGATTGCGATGTCGTGACCGATAAACTGAATCGTCTGCTTCCACCGGATATTGCTGTTTATCAGGTTCGGCGAGTCGTACAGGATGCACATGCTCGCTTCGATGCAACTTACCGTACTTATAAATACTATATTACTACCTGTAAGGACCCTTTTATCCGACATTATGCATGGAGAGTGTTTCAACCGCTGGATTTTGAGAAAATGAATGAAGCGGCACAGGTATTATTCGACTATACCGATTTTACGAGTTTCAGCAAATTGCATACAGATGTCAAGACGAACAACTGCCGCATCATGCAGGCTCACTGGGACCAGGCTGGACCATACGAATGGGTCTTTACCATTCAGGCCGACCGTTTTCTGCGGAATATGGTCCGTGCGATAGTAGGTACACTGGTAGAGGTAGGACGAGGAAAGCTTACAGTAGAAGGCTTTCGGAAAGTGATAGAAGACAAAAACCGTTGCAGTGCCGGAACATCCGTGCCGGGAAATGCTTTGTTCCTGGTCGATATAGGCTATCCTGAAGATTTGTTTCTGAACGTCTGATTAGTTTTTTTCGGTCAGATACTTCCAGTACCGTACAGGCATATCCTTCTTATGCTTTACGGGATTTAGTCTTTCTTTGATACAAATAGATTTAAAATAGCTCTTCCAGAGTGTCTGGAAGAGTTTTTCGTCTTTATCCAGCAGGCTGTCGTCTAGTTTGCCTGTCAATAAATGAGTCTGTAAAGGATTGGAAAAGGTTATCTCGTCAACATTTTGTCCGTCATAGTAATAACCATATTTCCTTTTAACATCGTAGATAAGCCACTTTTGATCGGCAAACCGGTCGCGAAAATGATTGATTGTAAGTGGAAATACATCGTACAAAGGTTCCATGGCTCCGTAGTAAATGCCTTCGCTTGTCTTCTGGAACCGCATAAACTGAAGGATACGATAACGCTCATCGGCTACTTTTTTCCCCAGTTTCGTGACAGCAAGTATATCCGGGTCTGCAAAATTTGTTTCTATGGATCGCGGAGCATCCGTTATTTTCCGGATGTAACGAAACAACAGCATGGCTATGTCCGGAGCTTCAGACAGCCAGCTGTAAGTCAGTGTGGTCAAGGCTCCTTTTGAAAGTTTCCGGACAAGCAATTTCCATACTCGTTCCGCCTTTTCATAATCGGTCACTACCGTATAAACTTCGTCGTAAAAAAGCGGGAGAGGTTCTCCTGTCTTAAAAATAGAGTCGGGAAACGACTTACGGCTGTATGCATCGAATACAGCCGTAAGTAATCCCTCGAATGTCTGGTCATATAGAAATATGGTCATGACGTTCAGTACAGCATCTTATTTTACATCCTCCAGAATGATAGAGTAACCCGCTTCAAAGCTCTTGCCCGGAGCAAGGTGCTGCATCCATTCCCGGTCTTTGAATTCTCCTTCGTAACCTACACTGTCGCAACGTCCGTACCACGGTTCGATACAAACGAAAGGAACATTGGGATGTGCGACGCTAGGCGACCATATAGCCACCAGCGGACTGTTGAATTCCAGACTGATATAGGGCTGTTGTTTCTTGTCGAGCAGTGTAATCTTTTTCAGCTGACTATTGTCGAACATGTACGTGTCGCATGCAAACGTGTCGCTTCTTAATTCCATCAATCCGTCGTGTAAAGTCAGGGTGTGACGTTCAGACGAAACGCATCCCTTTTCTGCCGGTGAAATATATTCCAGTGTTTTAGTCTTTTTCCCGAAATCAAGGAATCCTCTTTCACTGGTTTCAGGGGTCAGGTCGCGATAATAAAATGCAGGATGAGCACCTATCTGGAAATGCATGACTTTGCTGCCTGTATTCTGCACGCTCCACATAACCTCAATGCGGTTGCCTTTCAGACGATAGCCAATTTCGAGGACAAAGGGGAAGGGGTAAAGCTTCAGTGTCTCTTCATTGCTTTCCAGCGTATAGATAGCTGCATTTTCTTCCTCATACGTCAGCTGGAAATCCATGTCGCGGGCAAAACCGTGCTGTCCCAGTGAGTAGGTTTTTCCTTCGTGGCGATAAGTGTTGTTCCATACCCTTCCTACGATAGGGAACAAAACAGGAGAATGTCGTCCCCAGAACTGAGGGTCTGCCTGCCATAAATATTCGGTTTCGTTTGCGCAGATGCTTATGAGTTCCGCACCATGGTCGGCAATTTGAATAGTGATTTTATCATTCGATAGTTCTTTCATATACTTGTGATTTTTATTGATAAATTTTATAATTATTGCGATTCTTACAAATGACCGTAATCATTCATTAAAATTACGATATTCAAAAATAGTAATTTTATAGGTTGCGGGTCATAATTTTTAAACTTATTTTTGTGTATAGGCTATTTTTACATACATTTGTCAAGTTGTTTAAACTTTAAGGAGTAATATGACGTGTAAATTATACTTTATCGTAAGTTGTATGCTGGTTTTGTGTACGTGTTGTCATCCTGAAAAAAAGAAAGACACACAATTGCCCGGTATAGAGATACAGACGATGGAGCGGTTGGATACATTGTTGGCGAGTGATCCTTCGAAAGCTTTGTCGGAGATGGATAGCCTACTCCCTTTATTGAAAGACAGCATTTTATATTATCGTGGTATCGTTTTCAAGTCGAAAGCATATATGTTGACATCTTGTCAGCAAAAAGCCGATAGTATGTTGAAGATGGCTGAACGGTTTTGTGCATCTTGCAACGAAAGTGAGGAAGAATTATCCTTACGTGCTTCGGTATTCAATATGGAAGGAAACCAACTGGCAAGGCAAACGAAGTTCGATTCTGCATGTGTAAAGTTCCTTCAAGCATACAATTTGTATACAAAAATTGGTGAAAAGATAAAGAGATTCAATGTTATGTTGAATCTGGCAGATGTTTATATTCGTGAAGGATATTATGACAAAGGGTCTTTATGGTATCATCATTCGCTGGCATTTGCCGATTCATTGGGATTGTCTGGGCAGCAATGTTTCCCTGCATATTATGGGCTTGGGCAGGTTTACATGGAGTTGCGTGACTTTGCCCAGTGTGATGCCTATTTTGATCGTGCTGGCAGGTACTACGACGACATGAAGCCTTTTGAAAAAAATATATATCTTAATAACCGCGGTAATTCGTATTATTTCCGTCAAGACTATCCGACAGCATTGAAGTATTTTCGCTGTTCAATGGCATGTGCTTCCGCACATCCTGAAATGGAGTATGAGCGTAACCTGACCATGATTAATTTAGGAGAAGTATTCCTGCTGATGAATCAAACAGATTCAGCTTCTTACTATCTTTCCAGATGTTATGATTTTTTTAAGAAAGTTGACAATAATAGTGCCTTATATTATATTGACACACAGCTTATTGAACTGGCATTGAAAGAAGGAAATCTACCTTTAGCTCAGAAACGTCTGAAAGAAGCTGTGAAACCGGCTTTTGTAGAGCCCAATATGATACATATCCGCAACCGTTATTTGCAGCATTACTTCGAACAAAGCAAGGATTTTCGGCAGGCATATTATTATTTGCGCGAGAATAGCCGGATTGATGATTCTATACGAAGTGAACGCATCAAGATGCGGGCACAGGAGTTTGCCCTGAGATATCAGCGAGACAGTACTCTGATGGCTAAAGAAATTCTTATCCAGCAAACAGAGAATAAAGTTCTTATCTTGCATCAGTGGCTGTATATCGGTGGCCTGACGGTATTATTCCTCATAATTGCTACCGGAGCATGGCTGTTATATCGTAAGAAGAAACATGACATGGAAGAGCTGAAGATGCAGACTGTTATCACTTCATTGCAGTTGAAAAATATTCGAAACCGCATCTCTCCTCATTTTATTTTTAATATTTTGGGCAGAGAAATCAATTCTCTCAAAGACCAGGAAAGCAATGCATACTTGCATAAGCTGATTAAACTGATACGGCGTAATTTGGAGCTGGCAGAAAGTACGGCAGTGACTTTGGCCGATGAGTTGGATTTTGTAAAGACTTACATTGCCATTGAGGAGCGTGTACTGCAACCGGATTTTGAGATGTATATTACAATAGCTCCGACATTGAATATACAGCAGATAAAGATTCCGGTGACCTTGTTGCAGATACCGGTAGAGAATGCGGTCAAGCATGCATTGATAGGAAAGGAGGGCAGACGCCTACTTTGGATAGAGATAAAAGATTGTAGACAACATATCGAGATTGTGATTCGGGATAATGGAGGAGGTTTCCGGATGATGACGAATGGTGAGGGTACAGGTACAGGCCTGAAGATACTGGCTCAGACTATACAGTTACTCAATTCGTACAATCCTGATCCGATAGTCATGACCATCGATAATGTCAAGATAGAAGATAGAGAGGAAACAGGTTGTGAAATAAAATTTACCATACCGGTAAATTATTCATACCTGTTAAGAAGAATTAAGGATATAAATTTATGGAGAAGATTTACAGAACGGTTATTATTGATGACGAAGAAAGCGCAATAGATAATTTATGTTTTGAATTACAACGTTATACATATATTTCGATAGAGGGAAAGGCACGGAACGGAGTGCTGGGAATGAAGTTGATAGAGAAGATTCGTCCGGATCTTGTATTCCTGGATGTAGAGTTGCCCGACATGAGAGGTATGGATATGGTGGCAAAGTTAAAAGGGTATGTTTCATGGAATATGAGTGTAATCTTTTATACAGCTCATGACAAGTATGTAATTGATGCACTTCGGGCAAAAGCTTTCGATTTTCTTTTAAAGCCCGTCGATTCGGATGAACTCCAGACAGTACTTGCACGTTTGTGCAAGCAAGAATACGTCATTCAGGATTATATTCCGCCGGTACCGGCAGATGCCGGGAAGCCTTTTGTCGTAACAACGCCAACGGGAGATTTACGCTTTCTTCATACTTCTGAAATTGGTTATTTCCGTTATCAGTCTGCCCGTAAAATATGGGAGGTTGCTCTTTCCAACGGTACCTTCCTTCCGTTGAAGCGAAATACTACGGCCGAGCAGCTTTGTTCTTACGATCCGGCTTTTGCTCAGATACATCAGTCGTATATCATTAATATGCACTATCTTGTTATGGTTCAGGATAATCGTTGTATCATGTATCCTCCCTTTAATTCATTGGGAGAAGAACTGCAAGTCTCGAAGAAATATAAGAAAAAACTGATAGAATGTTTCTATCAACTTTAATGCCGTTTGTTGGAATTTGCCTGCGAACTACAGGTATCACTCAAAGGGTGTCTTTGTCTGTCCGGAATAAGATGGGAGATGTAGCTGGGGTAAATGTTGATGAATGGGTTTGATGCTGGTCATAGCAATATCATTTGCCTAGATTGGCATAAAGACCTCTCGGTATTTTCTGAAAATTTGTACAAATTTTCAGAATTTTTGTACAAAATATTTTCTGACATCACCGTCTTTTTCGAAAAATATGGCAGATTCGATCACTTTTGTCAAGAAATGGCGAAGAGGATTTTCTTTTATGAAATCGACGTGAGCATGTCGTATATCCTTGAATTTCCATATTGGAATAGAAATGTTTCTTCCATGTTAGTAACATATTTAGGTTACTTAGTCCCCGATTTGGCCCGTTTAGTTTAGTTACTTGATTTTTGTTTATTTTTGTTAATATTGGATTGCTTATTTTTGTATAAACAAAACAATAAAGACTATTATGGGAACTAATTTATTTAAGAAAACGTTATTATTGATAGGGGGATTACTTTTTGTAGAAGTTGCGCATGCACAATACCTTCGTACATCCTATTTTATGGAAGGAACAAGTTCTCGTTTGCAACTGAATCCCGGTTTGCAACCTACCATTGGATATTTCAATATTCCTATATTAGGCTCTTTCAACATGGGGGCTTCATCTAATGTATTGGGGACGAAAGATATTATTGGTGTTCTCGATTCGGGTTCTGATTTATTTTCGAATGATGCTTTGTATAATCGGTTAAAGGAAGATAACCGTCTGAATGTGAATTTGAACACGGACCTTCTTGCCTTTGGGTGGTATAAAGGCAAAGGATTCTGGAGCGTGAATGTAGGATTACGCGCAGAAGTAGGGGCTTCTGTTCCTAAAAATATGTTCGAATATCTGCGTGACGCCAATCGTTTTAGTCTGGAAAACAGAACGCTTCAGGGGCGTATATCGAACATGAACTTCGATGTGAATGCTTATGCTGAAGTAGGTTTGGGGTATTCTCGTCCGGTAACCGACAGGCTGACTGTAGGAGGCCGCGTGAAGGTTTTATTGGGTATTGCTCATGCTGAAATGCAAGTTGATGAATTTGCGGTTGATATGAATATTCCTCAAAATCCGGAGAACCCTGAAAATTGGAATAATACTTACGGAGGATATACTAGCGCTCATGCTCATATCACAACCTCTATCAAAGGTGGGGGATTGAGTTTTGCCGATACTTACGACAGTTATGGCAATGCCATTCGTCAGATTGATGGATTCGATTTTGAGGGAGGAGGCTTTGGTATATCAGGTACCGGATTTGGGGTTGATTTTGGAGCCAGTTATAAGTTGCTTGACAACCTGACTCTTTCGGCAGCAGTCCTCGATTTAGGCTTTATAAACTGGAAGAGCAGTGCTACGACGGTTGCTTCGGTGGACAATGATATGCAAGTTGACATCAACCAGAATAACTATCAGGAATACTTGAGTGGTGATTTCTTAAATCTGGAACGCTTTAACTTGGTTGAAGATAAAGAAAGAGCTTCTTCGTATAAAACAAAATTGTCGTCCACGGTTTTGGTAGCAGGTGAATACGCATTTTTAAATAATAAAATAAGCGTTGGGGCCATGTATAGTGCATATTTTGTTCAGCCTAAGGTATTGAATGAATTGACACTTTCGGCCACAGTACGTCCTAAGAGCTGGTTTAATGCAGCCGTAAGTTATTCTCCTGTTCAGGCTGGAGGCAAATCGTTTGGTTTAGCTCTGAAACTGGGTCCTGTATTTGTTGGTACAGACTATATGTATTTTGGAGGCAACTCGAAAGCGGTGAACGGTTTTCTGGGAATATCCATTCCGCTGGGCGGAAGCAAGCCGTCGGTTGACGAAATTTAAGATTTAATGTAGTGATATATTAAAATTTTAGTTGGTTGATTTTATTAAAAAGACTGTTGTTCACTCCGCAATATTTACATAAGAATAGTAGGAATATGAACACAGTCTTTTGTGTATTTTGAGTACTGGGATACTTTAAATCTCCTTAAGGAGGGTGCCATTTAATTCATAGATGGATACTTTATTATTCTCATAGACTGCAAATGTTGGCGGGTTTCCTCCTTTAGGGAAAGTTATAGAGCCAGTATTGCATATGGTCATATCAGCCTTTTTTTCGAGTTTCCACAGATGTGTATGTCCATAGAATAAAAAGTCATGTTTCCCTTTGGGTAGTTTTTCTTCGTTGTATACATGACCATGCGTCAGGAACAAGCGTTTTCCATTGTCTACAATCAATGCATAATCGGCTAGAATAGGAAAGTCTAGCAACATTTGGTCTACTTCCGAATCGCAGTTCCCACGAATGGCAATAATTTTGTCGGCCATATCGTTTAGCCTGGCAGCTATTTCTTTGGGATTAATGCCTTCAGGAATACTATTTCGGGGCCCGTAGTTCAGGATATCTCCCAATATCAGCATCATATCGCAATGCTGTTTTCGATAAAAATCCAGCGCTTTTTCTAATGCGGGCAATGAACCGTGAATGTCAGAAACTATTAAATATTTCATAAATAAATTTGTTTTTATAAGTTTCCCGCAAAAATAAGAAGTTTCTTCAAAAACATAAAGGTGTCCTTTCGCTATTTATGCGGTATTCAGAAAAGTAAACGCTGCATGACTTTCATTTTCTGATTTTACAAAAATATGGAGTATTTTTAAGTGCTTCGGCTTTATTTTTTAGGTGTGAAGTTGTGAGTGAAAGGGATTTATTTCCCCGAATTTTTGAGAGAATAGACACGTTGCAGCATCGTAGCTCTTTCAGTTGATGTAAAAAGAGAAGCGGATCCCAGCTCATTTTTTGCAATATCTCAAGTGGAGTCCGCTTCGTTTATCTTTTTTGTAAAATCTTCAGTCGGGTTGGGTAATCAGTACACCAAACAAACATTATCAATCCATAGTTTATTTCCTGGAGAACCCACGAAGGCTCCTCCAAAACTGGACGTAAACTGTAGTATAAGATGTGTAGGCGTTTCATCGGCATCAGCCCATCCATTTTCTTGTATCAGTACGCTTTCTCCTTTGCTGTTTCGTGCATAATAGCCACCTACACCTAATTTCATTAAATCAGCTTTATAGTCAGGAGTGTGTGTAATATCGCCATATTGTATTTCATAAGTAGCTTGGTCTCTCCATCCTTCTGTTTTGCTGTAGCGTATGACGGCTGTTCCTACGCGTTTGGCGATGATGTTTCCGTTAGCGTCTTCTGTACGTTTCTGAAGCAGGCAGGTCATGATGGCACAATCTTGTCCCGGAACAATGCTTTTGCGGCTGAAGCCTGTCTGCCGGATACGATTAGGTTCTCCTGACATCTGTACTTTGTAGTCGTAGCGGATAGCTTTGGGGCGGGATGTAAACTTCACACCAGAATTAAGTGCTTTTTCTCCATCTTTCGTACCGGTGATAGGTTCTTTCATGTCGCCTAAAAACATAGATCCTGAAGCAAGTACCGTAATATTTACCAGTCCCAGTACTTTTACACTTTCAATGTGCGTTTCCAGGCGGGCACAATATCCGTTGCCACGACGTTCGGGATATACGCTGGTATTGGTTTTGACAATTCCCATGACCTTAGCCATGACATTGGAGTTTCCCCATGGAGAACCACCTTGATTGACATAGGCTTCGTTTCCTTCAATGACTTTGGTAGGACCTAATTCATATAATAATTTGGTATCACCTCCAATGACTCCCGATTCATGTATTTTGCGTGTTACCCATTGGTCCATGTTTCCATATTTCAGTGGCACCACTTTTTCTTGTGCCTGTGCAATAAATGGTAAAGCTACGAAAGCAAGTGCAGCTGTAAGTCTAATTTTCATAAATTCTATGTTATTGTTTTTATCGGGCAAAAGTACAAAAAAAAGCGATAGTCTAAACACTATCGCTTTGAATCTGTTTTATAGAATAATATTTCTGACGTATCGGCAATATTATTAGAGCTTATACAGTAACCATGCACCCTGAAAATCTTTGCGGTTAGGGTATTTGGCTTTGAAAGCATCTCTTGCGCGTGCAGCTTCTTCGTGTGTATCGTAAGATTCTACGATAACGCGGTACATGTTGTTTTGTGCGTTATACACTACTTTAGCATTATAGCCTTCGTTATCCATTTGTGATTTCAGACCTTCGGCATTTGATTTCACACCAAAGCTTCCGCATACGACACTATAAGCTTTCAGGCCACTACCTGAAACCAGCTCTACTTTTTCTTCACGAACCGGAGCAGAAGAAACAGGAGCGACAGGGGCAGTTTCTACTGGGGTTACGACTTCGGCAGGAGCTTCTGTAGTAGTATTAGCAGCCGAAGCGTCAGCCAATTCTTGCTGTTTAGCTTTCTCGTACGCCTTTTTGTAAGCACTTTCACTTGATTTACAGGAAGAGAACGCCAAAGCGACGCATAATCCCATTCCTAATACAACGATCTTTTTCATGTTGACTGAAATTTATTTAAGTTTATGTTCAAATCCACTTTGATTTTACCTGCAAAAGTAGTAATATAAAAGCAGGTAAGTATAGTCACGATATTAAAATCTGTTAATATTGGGCGGTTATTGACATAAGAAAAAGTTTTTACGTCTAAAAGAAATAATATTTCAAAGATTTTCCTATATTTGTAAATGTAATAATAATAAAGACCATACTTATGAAAGCATTAAACGTTGTAGCTGCATTCTTGGGTGGAATGGCACTGGGAGCAGCAGCAGGTGTATTGTTTGCACCTGAAAAAGGTGAAGATACTCGTCATAAAATCGCAGAACTTTTGCGTAAAAAGGGTATCCGTTTGAACCGTGAGGAAATGGATGATTTGGTAGACCAGATCGCATCGGAAGTAAAAGATGCAGAATAAACTGATTATCGACAATGGAAAGGCAGACTTTTACAGAAAAAGCAAAGTCTGCCTTTTCTTTATTTAAAACAATGCCTATGTTTGCTAATGACAAAAGTATAGACACTCTGACTGAGCTTTTTCGGGAAGTCAAAAATTATCTGAAGCTTCAAGGAGAGTATACAAAGCTGGATTTGGTTGAAAAGCTTACGATTTTACTTTCTACGCTGACGCTTATATTTATTCTTATCATTTTAGGTACGATGGCTGCCTTTTATCTTTCTTTTATGCTGGTGTATGTATTGGCATCGGCTACAGGAAGTTTAGTTGCCGGATATGCGATCATAGGTGGGGGACTGATATTAATAGCCTTGATTGTCTATAGATTGCGCAAGCGGCTTATTTTTCAACCTATGGTGAATTTTTTGGCAAGATTATTCTTGGATAATTCTTCCAATTCACTTTAACACTTAAGAATGAGGAGTATGGCGATGAACACAGAACAACAAGTTTCATATAGTATAGAAGGAATCAGAGAACGCAGGCTTGCTAAACGGGAGGAATTGAAGCTTTCTAAGGAGCGCATGCAAGATTTGACACAGCAACTTTTTGCCCCACAGCAAGGTAAAAACAAGATAGACAGCTTGATGCAGCAGGTGAATATGGGAATCGCTGCATACGACGGGCTCATGACTGGTATAAAGATACTGCGTCGGGTACGTAGTTTTTTCGGAGGGAAAAAGAAAAAACGCTAGTCAGTCCAGCAGGAGAAAAGCGTGATAGTGTGTGTCTTGAAGCACGGGGGTAAGAGAAAAGTATCCTTTTGCTAGTTTCTTGTTGTGCAGATGTGCGGGATGAGTGATTTGTAAATAATGGTGCATTTCCAAAGCCGCTCCATTTGATGGATAATACTCTATCAAGTATTTGCCGTGGGCTTGCGGTTGAATGTAACGCTCAAAAATAATATGAGAAACAATCCCCATGTTCATGCGTAAATTAATTTCTACGCAGGGGTGAAGGCTGTAACCGTCCGGGCTCTGGCAAATCATCATGTCGACACCCAAGTATCCCTGGTAATCTTTGCCCAATATTTCCGAAAGTTTCTTTTCCAAAATCAAACAGGTATCCTGTAAGACAGGGGAGGGGATGTTGCGCAATAAAACCTCTTCTATTCTGGCATCTGATAATAATATATTTGTCTTGTAATTGCCATGAGAATCGGTTTCGAACAATGAATAGCCTACAAAATGGATATTTCCTCCTTCTGCATAAAACTCCATGGCAAAATCTTTCTCCTTATTATATAGAGGTTCTACCATTATTTCTTTTTGTACGCGTAAGGTGCGCGCCAGCCAACCTTCGACAGACGGAGTCCAATTGGTTGGTGAGATGCGAACAAGCCCTCTTCCGCTGCCAGACCAAGGAGCTTTTAATATACATTCTCCAATAGAAGAAACCAATTCTTTGACTTGTGTGATCGAGTTGCATATAGTTGCCTGTCCGCATAAATGGTTCATGGAAGAAAAAGATTCTAGGACTTCCACGCAGCGTTGCCGTCCGGACAGGAAACGTAACTTTTCCATCTGTTCGTTCGATAATAAGTATTGGGAAGAAATGCCGGCCATTTGTAAAGCATGGAGTAGAGAAGGATTCCATCCCCATGGGCGATAAGGTACATTGTCCCATGAGTCACTCCATTCTACTTGTGGAATCAGTTCCGGAAAGGGACATTGTTCTTTGAGCAAATCTGCTTGTGAAAGTGAATCTAGTTTGATCATGCTTCCCTGAGGGGCATACCATGCAGGCAGTACCGATAAATCCTTTGACATTTGGATTATCTCTGTTGGTGCTTTATAATAAGGTGTGAAATTGGCCAAAGCCATATCGTTTTCAGGATTAAAGAGATAGATTTCTTTTATCATAGATGCCTGTTTTTTACGTTCGCAAAGTTAGCGTAAAAAAAATAATATTTTGTCAACTCCAGTTTGCAAATTGAGGAAGTATTACTATATTTGCAGCGAAGAAACGGAATTTCATGGAAGTATTTTACAGAACACATAATTATTTGGTTGAACATACCAATGCCCCTGTGCGACGCGACCTGATGGATGAAATAGACTGGAGTGCTCGTCTGATAGGAATTAAGGGGACTCGGGGAGTTGGCAAGACGACTTTTTTGTTGCAGTATGCGAAAGAAAAGTTTGGTTTCGACCGTTCATGTTTGTTCGTAAACATGAATAATTTCTATTTCTCTCAATATAGTTTGGTAGATTTTGCGGGTGAGTTTGTCAAGCGCGGAGGAAAAGTGCTATTGATAGATCAGGTGTTTAAGTTGCCGGACTGGAGTCATGATCTCCGTATATGCTATGAGCGTTATCCTAATTTAAAGATTGTTTTTACGGGCTCGTCTGTCATGCGTCTGAAAGATGAGAATCCGGAGCTGAATGGAATCGTCCGTTCCTATAACTTACGCGGGTTTTCATTTAGGGAGTTTCTAAATTTACAGACGGGAAATCATTTTTCTTCTTATAGTCTGGAGGAAATTCTGACTAATCACGAGCATATTGCAAAAACAATATTGCCTCATACTAATCCGCTTAATTATTTTCAGGATTATATCCATCATGGTTTTTATCCGTTCTTCCTTGAAAAAAGAAACTTCTCTGAGAACCTGTTGAAGACCATGAATATGATGATAGAAGTAGACATCCTTCTTATCAAACAAATTGAATTGAAATATCTGTCGAAAATAAAAAAATTATTATATTTGTTGGCAGTAGACGGTCCTGTTGCGCCCAATGTCAGCCAATTGGCCGCCGACATACAAACCTCTCGTGCCACAGTGATGAACTACATTAAGTATCTTGCCGATGCACGACTGATAAATATGGTCTATCCCAAAGGTGAAGTCTTCCCGAAAAAGCCGGCAAAGATTATGATGCACAATACTAATCTGATGTACAGTATTTATCCGGTGAAGGTGGAAGAACAGGATGTGCTGGAAACTTTCTTTGTCAATTCTCTTTGGAAAGATCATAAAGTAAATAAAGGAGAAAAAGGTACTTCGTTCCTGGTAGACGAAAGTCTTAACTTCCGTATATGCAGCGAAGGATATAAGTTCAAGAATAGTCCTAATATATATTATGCTATGCATAAATCAGAATTAGGACATGGAAACCAGATTCCCTTATGGCTGTTTGGTTTTCTGTATTGATGAGACTATTGAAGTTGAAACAGATTTTATTACCTAATAATAATTAGTAATTGTATGACTAAACAAAAAAAATTTATCACTTGTGATGGTAACGAAGCTGCTGCTCATATCTCGTATATGTTTACAGAAGTAGCTGCTATCTATCCTATCACTCCGTCATCTACAATGGCTGAACATGTAGATGAATGGGCTGCCGCAGGTCGTAAAAATATCTTCGGTGAAACTGTCTTGGTTCAGGAAATGCAATCTGAAGGTGGTGCTGCCGGTGCAGTACACGGTTCTCTTCAGGCTGGTGCATTGACAACTACTTATACTGCATCTCAGGGTCTTCTGTTGATGATCCCTAACATGTACAAAATAGCAGGTGAGTTCTTGCCATGTGTATTCCATGTATCTGCACGTACATTGGCTTCTCATGCACTGTGTATCTTCGGTGATCATCAGGATGTAATGTCTTGCCGTCAGACTGGCTTTGCTATGTTGTGCGAAGGTTCAGTACAGGAAGTTATGGATTTGGCTGGTGTAGCTCACTTGTCTACAATTAAATCTCGTGTTCCGTTTGTGAACTTCTTCGATGGTTTCCGTACTTCTCACGAAATCCAGAAGATTGAAAAGCTGGATAACGAAGATTTGGCTCCGCTTATCGATCAGAAAGCTTTAGCTGAATTCCGTGAACGCGCACTTAGCCCTAACAAACCGGTTGCTCGCGGTATGGCTGAAAACCCGGATCACTTCTTCCAGCACAGAGAATCAGGTAATCCGTTCTATGATGCAGTTCCTGCTATCGTAGAAGAATATATGAACGAAATCAACAAGATTACAGGACGTAACTACGGCTTGTTCGATTATTATGGTGCTGAGGATGCAGAAAACATCATCATCGCTATGGGTTCTGTAACAGAAGCTACTCGTGAAGCTATCGACTACCTGACTGCTCAGGGCAAGAAAGTAGGTTTGGTTGCTGTTCACTTGTATCGTCCGTTCTCTGCTAAGCACTTCCTGGCTAAAGTACCTAAGACAGTAAAACGTATTGCTGTTCTGGATCGTACAAAAGAACCGGGTGCTAACGGCGAACCTTTGTATCTGGATGTAAAAGACGTATTCTACGGACAGGAAAATGCTCCGTTGATCGTAGGCGGACGTTACGGTCTGGGTTCAAAAGATACAACTCCGGCTCAGATTTTGTCTGTATACGAAAATCTGGAACTCCCGATGCCGAAGGATCACTTTACTATCGGTATTGTGGATGATGTTACTTTCACTTCTCTGCCTCAGAAAGAAGAAATCGCTCTTGGCGCAGAAGGTGTATTCGAAGCTAAATTCTATGGCTTGGGTGCTGATGGTACTGTAGGTGCTAACAAGAACTCTGTAAAAATCATCGGTGACAACACTGATAAATACTGCCAGGCTTACTTCTCTTACGACTCTAAGAAATCTGGTGGTTTCACTTGTTCTCACTTGCGTTTCGGTAATCACCCGATTCACTCAACTTATCTGGTAACTACTCCGAACTTCGTTGCTTGCCACGTTCAGGCTTACCTGCACATGTACGATGTAACTCGTGGTCTGCGCAAGAACGGTACTTTCCTGTTGAATACTATCTGGGAAGGTGAAGAACTGGCTAAGAACTTGCCGAACAAGGTTAAGAAATATTTCGCAGAAAACAATATTACTGTTTACTATATCAACGCTACACAGATTGCACAGGAAATTGGTCTGGGTAACCGTACCAATACTATCCTTCAGTCTGCATTCTTCCGTATCACAGGCGTTATTCCTGTAGACTTGGCTGTTGAACAGATGAAGAAGTTCATCGTGAAGTCTTACGGTAAGAAGGGTGAAGATGTAGTCAACAAGAACTACGCTGCCGTTGATCGTGGTGGTGAATACAAGCAGTTGACTGTAGATCCGGCTTGGGCTAACTTGGAAGTTGAAGCTGCTGCTGCCAACAATGATCCTGCATTCATCAACGAAGTTGTTCGTCCGATCAATGCTCAGGATGGTGACTTGCTGCCGGTATCTGCATTCAAGGGTATCGAAGACGGTACATGGCATCAGGGAACAGCTAAATACGAAAAACGTGGTGTAGCTGCATTCGTTCCGGAATGGAATCCTGAAAACTGTATCCAGTGTAACAAGTGTGCATACGTTTGTCCTCACGCTGCAATCCGTCCGTTCGTTCTCGATGCAGAAGAACAGAAGGGTGCTAACTTCCCGATGCTGAAGGCTGTCGGCAAACAGTTCGACGGTATGACATTCCGTGTACAGGTAGACGTTCTCGACTGTCTGGGTTGCGGTAACTGTGCTGATGTATGTCCGGGTAATCCGAAGAAGGGTGGCAAGGCTTTGACAATGAAACATCTGGAAAGTCAGTTGCCTGAAGCTGCTAACTGGACTTACTGTACTGAAAACGTGAAGTCTAAACAGCACTTGGTAGATATCAAGGCTAACGTGAAGAACTCACAGTTCGCTACTCCGTTGTTTGAGTTCTCTGGAGCTTGCTCTGGTTGTGGTGAAACTCCGTACGTGAAACTGATTTCTCAGTTGTTTGGTGACCGTGAAATGGTTGCTAACGCTACTGGATGTTCTTCTATCTACTCTGGTTCTGTTCCTTCAACTCCGTATACAACTAACGAAAAAGGTCAGGGTCCTGCTTGGGCAAACTCATTGTTCGAAGACTTCTGTGAATTCGGTTTGGGTATGGAATTGGCTAACAAGAAGCTGCGTAACCGTCTGGAAGACGCTATGAAGGCTGCTATCGCTGCTGAAGGTACTCCGGCTGAATACAAGGAAGCATTCCAGGAATGGATTGATGGACGTAACGATGCTGACAAGAGCAAAGCTGCTGCCGAAAAGATTATCCCGATGGTAGAAGCTGCAAAAGATAAATGTGCTTACTGTGCTACTATCGCTGAATTCAAAGATTATCTGGTTAAACGTTCACAGTGGATTATCGGTGGTGATGGTGCTTCTTACGATATCGGTTACGGAGGTTTGGATCACGTTATCGCTTCTGGCGAAGATGTAAACATCTTGGTACTGGATACAGAAGTTTACTCTAACACAGGTGGTCAGTCTTCTAAGGCTACTCCGCTGGGTGCTATCGCTAAATTTGCTGCTTCTGGTAAGCGTGTACGTAAGAAAGACCTGGGTCTGATTGCTACTACTTACGGATATGTTTATGTTGCTCAGATTGCAATGGGTGCTGACCAGGCTCAGACTTTGAAAGCTATCCGCGAAGCTGAAGCATATCATGGACCATCTTTGGTTATTGCATACGCTCCATGTATCAACCATGGTTTGAAGGCTGGTATGGGTAAATCTCAGGCTGAAGAGGCTAAGGCTGTAGAATGTGGCTACTGGCACTTGTGGCGCTTCAACCCGGCTCTGGAAGAAGAAGGTAAGAATCCGTTCTCACTCGATTCTAAAGAACCGAACTGGGATAACTTCCAGGATTACCTGAAGGGTGAAGTTCGTTTTGCTTCTGTAATGAAACAGTATCCTGCTGAGGCTGCCGATTTGTTCAATGCTTGTGAAGATATGGCTAAGAAACGTTATGCTTCTTACAAGCGTATGGCTGCTATGGACTGGAGTGAAGAGAAATAATCTTCTGTTACTTAAACAAATATTTTAATAAATATAAGAGGGCATGTCTTGTGACATGTCCTCTTTGTTTTTTGCAACTGTCTAGTCCTGAAATAGCGTTACAACAAAAAAGGTAACATTATGGAAAAGACAG
>ERZ779850.64-NODE-64-length-120799-cov-9.835735_pt1 | contig 120799 bp, 109 predicted proteins | sample MGYA00511249_ERZ779850 | MGnify/ENA primary metagenome ERZ779850 (study PRJEB29588, sample SAMEA2162475) | human gut metagenome | biome: human gut; feature: human-associated habitat; material: faeces | place: Denmark | collected 2008/2010 ...
ATATTATCTGTACAAAAAATACCCCCTCTGTGTCTAAAATAAGTTTACCACTTCATCATACCATTCATTTTTTTCATCATCGAAAGGAGTTTTAATCTATGGCAGAAATCAATCAGGAAATTTTGAAACGCACTCTGGTAATCAACGTTGAGGATGGCACTGGTGCCGACGGCACTACCAAGTATAAGGCGAAAAACTTCAACGGCATCAAGACTGACGCTGCACTGGACAAGGTGTACGAGGCAGGCACTGCCCTCGGCGGTCTGATGGAGAAGCCTTATAAGGATATTGAGCTGACCGAGAAGAGTGAGCTGGCGGAGGCGTAAGCAGAACGCCAAAGTAAATAAGCAGGAGAGCCTCTCCTTGGGGAGAGGTGCCGAGCTTGTCGAGGCGGAGAGGGGTTCTGCCTAAAGCAACATTGCTTTCAGTCCCCTCTCAGTCACCCTATCGGGTGACAGCCGCCCCAGGGCGCCCTCTCTTGCCCTGCGGGCAATTCACCTTGTCCCCCCTAGGGGAGCCTCTCTGCTACCCTAAATTCTCACAATAAGCATTTAACTTAAATAATCAACATGACACAAAGGAGCAATCACCCATGGAAAAATCTTTACAACTCGTCTTTAAAAACGCTGCAGGCAGCAGCAAAATCATCACCATCTCCAACCCCAAAGAAAACCTCACCAAAGCCGAAACCGACGCAGCCATGCAAAAAATCGTCGCAGCCAACGTTTTCAACACCATCGGCGGTGACCTGGTACAAGCTGTTGAAGCTCGTGTTGTCAATCGTAACGTCCAAGTTCTGGCGTAAAAAAACTAAGGAGTGATCCTCATGGAATTTGACAGACTTCTCTCCGCTGCTGCGGATTACGGTTTCCCCATGCTCGTCAGCTCGTATCTTCTGGTCCGTATGGAAGGCAGAATTGAAAAGCTGAGTGCCAATATCGATACCTTAACCCGTGTGCTGCAGGAAAGACTTGTGATGCAATTTCCATATGCACAGCAGTAAATAGTATATACAAGCAAAAATATACTAAGAACTAATCATATGGCACAGGGGCTGTCGTACCTAGCAGTACGGCAGCCCATCTTTATAGAAAACAAAAGCCCCCGGACATAAAAGTCTGAGGGTTTTCTTCATTATATAGAATGATTTATGGCAAGCATCCCCCGCAGGAGCGGAAGCAGACCGGCAAGCTGCCTATCCTAAAGCAAAACTAAAAGGCCATTAGTATAATAATAAGCAAAAAAAGTCCTGCGCAGCATCTTAAATGCACGCAGGACTATGAAACTTGCTATGAAATTTTCGGTTTACAGGTCTTCCCCATCTTGCTGAATCGCACCCTTAACCTTGTTCATGCGCTGCCATACATAGGCAACGGCAATAAGCGCAACACCGATACCGTCGGTAAATACGCCTGGGATAATCATGCAGATACCGCCAACGAGGAACAGAATACGCTGCGGAATGTTCAGCAGATTGTTGCAGAAGCCGATCATCGCCATGGAAGCACCCCACATACCGACAATCGCGGTGAAGGCGCTGTAGCAGATGGTGAACGGAGTTGCGTTGATCATCAGCAGCTCAGGTGCCAGCACGAAGATGTACGGAACGATGAACGCTGCAATCGCCAGCTTAGCAGCGATAACGCCGGTACGCATCGGGTTAGCACCGGCAATACCTGCGCCGGCATAAGCAGCCAAGGCAACAGGCGGTGTAACGTCAGCAACGATACCGAAGTAGAACGCGAACATATGCGCTGCCAGCACCGGTACATTCATCTGCACCAGAGCAGGTGCTGCAATGGTAGATGTAATTACATAGTTAGCAGTTGTCGGCACGCCCATGCCAAGAATCAGCGAAGTGATCATGGTGAAGAACATTGCCGGCAGCAGATTACCGCCTGCCAAATCTAGCAGAGCAGTGGCAATCTTCAGGCCTACGCCGGTTTTGGTAACAACGCCGATGATGATACCTGCGGTTGCACAGGCAATCAGTACGCCAAGCACGCCCTTGGAGCCGTCAATGAGGCCTTGGACGATTTGCTTGAAGCCGATGCGGGTGGATTTACGCAGGCAGGCGCAAACGATGGTCAGCACGATAGCTGCCAAAGCAGCACGCATAGGAGTATAACCGCTTACGAGCAGGTAAACGATAACGATTAACGGAATAGCCAGATGGCCTTTTTCGAGGAACAAAGTCTTGAACTTCGGCAGCTGGTCACGCGGAGTGCCCTTCAGGCCGAACTTTTTAGCTTCGTAGTGAACGCCCAGCCATACGCCGATGTAGTACAGCATTGCCGGGATAACGGCAGCCTTAACAACATCAAAGTACGGTACGCCTACAAACTCTGCCATCAGGAAGGCTGCAGCGCCCATTACAGGAGGCATCAGCTGACCGCCGGTAGAAGCAGCAGCCTCAACAGCGCCCGCAAAAGCCGGACGATAGCCAAGCTTTTTCATCATCGGGATGGTGAAAGCACCGGTGCCGGCAACGTTACCAACGGAGCTGCCGGAAACAGTACCCATGAGGCCGGAGGACAGTACGGCAACCTTCGCCGGTCCGCCTGCTGCCCAGCCTGCGATTGCGTTGGCAATATCAATGAAGAATTTGCCCAGGCCGGTGGTTTCCAGATATGCACCAAAGAGGATGAACAGATAAATAAAGGTAGAAGATACACCCATAGGCGTACCGAAAATACCCTCGGTAGTGAAGAACAGATGGTCAAACATTTCCTGCACGCCAACGCCGCGATGCGCCAGAATACCGGGAACGTAAGGGCCTAAGAAGGCATACAGCATGAAGCAGAAGGCAACGATAATCATCGGCCAGCCTACTACGCGGCGCGCTGCTTCAAATACCATAATCGTACCGATAAGGCCGACGATGAAGTCGGTTTCCGTGTTCATGCCGGCACGCAGCACCAGCTCCTGATAGTTGACAACCAGATACATGGCAGTGCCTGCGCTGAGCAGTGCCAGGAAGGCATCAAAGGGATGCATCTTGCTGCGGGACCAGGAATGTCTGCTGGGATACAGCAGGAAAATCAATAAAAAGCCGAAGGCTAAGTGAATAGCACGCTGCAGATGCGCATCCAGCACACCGAAGGTGGCTGTATATAATTGGAAAAGTGCAAACAGAATACAGATTGCGGAAATAATTTTACCCCACACACCTGTAAGCTCACGCTTGTCTGATTCCTTGTCAAATTTTTGCAATACCTCTTCTGCTGAAAGCTCTCTTACTTTCTTTTCTTTTTCAGACATGGGTATCAGCTCCTCTCATTTAATATAATAAAACCTAAAAGTACCGTTCCAGCCAGTACTGATATCGATACATGGCCTTCACCGTTACCGCAGTCCCCTGCCCGTACAGAGCAATCAGATCGTAGCTGTCGCCGCCGTGGACAATGTGCGGCATTGCCTGCTCGGATATACGCAGGGCAACCTCCTTATAGGGGCGGTTCATCTCCATATCAAACTTGCCGTCGGCAGTCTGCGTCAGCTTGCCGTCGGCAGCGGAATAAGGATAACCCCAGCCCAGCGAGGAAAAGCGGGTGTGCGTCATGGTCATGTTATTTGCGCCGTTAACCCTGAAATAATCATTCCAGGCAGTTTTTTCCACCGAATGCGTCAGGCTGATGTACCATTCATCACCTGCCGCTGTGGCAAAAGTAACAGCTCCCGAAGCTCCCTCAGGTATAATAGCCACCACCAGGCGCGTACTATACCACCCCAAAAGCATTAAAACAACGCTTATAATAATTACTAAATTCTTTACTGGGAAAAAAGACCGGCCACCGGCAAACGCCGGTTTCCGGTCTTTGAAGTTCGGCATCATTTAAAATCCTTATTTTTCGTTAAAGAATTTTTCAGCACCCGGGTTCAGCTTAATGGACATGCCGTCTTTAGCAGTATCTTTGCTGATAGCATTTGCTGCGGAGTGAGCGGATTTCATACGGTCAAGGTTGCCGTACAGAGCTTTAGCGATTGCATAAGCGGTGTCTGCATCCATTTTGTCGGTTACTGCCAGCATGCATTTTACTGCTACTGCGGAAACGTCAGCATCCTGCTTCGGATAAGTACCGGCTTTGATAACCAGCTTGGTGTAGAACGGATATTTTTTGATCAGAGAGTCAGCCTTGTCAGCATCAACCGGAACCAGTACAACGTCGTTCTGAGTTGCGATATCCTGAATAGCAGCGGTCGGATGGCCTGCGGTTACGAAGGCAGCATCAACGTTGCCGTCCTTCAGAGCACTTGCAGCTTCACCGAAGGACAGGTATTGAACCTTAATATCATCATATTTAATGCCATATGCTTCCATAATCTGGCGAGCGTTAGCTTCGGTACCGGAGCCTGCAGCACCTACAGCGATGCGTTTGCCTTTGAAATCAGCAACAGATTTGATACCGGATTTTTTCAGGGTTACAATCTGTACGGTTTCCGGATACAGAGTTGCAAGACCTTGCAGGCCGGCAACCTGTTTGCCTTTGAACATTTCAGTGCCGTTGGCAGCATAGTAAGCAATATCATTTTGAATAAAAGCAATTTCAACCTTGCCTTGGCTGAGCAGGTTTACGTTTGCTACGGAAGCGCCGGTAGATTGTGCAGAAGCATTGGTACCCGGAATATTTTTATTCAGGATATCAGCAAGAGCACCGCCTAACGGGAAGTAGGTACCGGAGGTACCGCCGGTAGCAATGTTAATGAATTTTTGAGCAGCAGGTTTTTTATCATCTTTCTTATCTCCACCGCCGCAGCCGGCAATCATAGTAGCCATAACCATGATACCAAGTAAAAAAGCCAAGAGTTTTTTCATAAGAGTTCCCCTCCTTTAATATACATATGTGCTAAGATAACAAAATTCACGCAGCAACATATTGTTATTCTTCTTATTCGTCAACATTGTGTAAATTCCTGCTAAAAAATCGACAGAAATGTCATGTATACAGAATACATTCAGCATAAAAATGCAGATTCCATGAAATATTCTTGCTATTTTTTGATTATTAATACAGCTTTTCTGCATAAATTGCTGTGAAATCATTTCATTATAGATTCATTTTGCTTATTTCCGTAATCTATGTTACAATAATAGCGTTATGTTTATTGCTTTTTTTGATAAAGCGAGAGTCATCAAAAACATCTTTTTAAGGAGTGAATAATATGAGTTCCGGAGCTTATTCTTTAAGACTCGCTCGTACCCTGTACGAAAATGTTTATCATGCTATGCTGTACAATGAAAACCAACAGCCTATCGGTGATCTGGAAATTATTCCGAACATCCCTCTCGACCGCAGCCAGGTTCCCGAGGATGCACCGGAAGTACCGGCTTATCTGCTGGTAATCGTAAAAGACGCTGATATCAACAAGGACAACCTGATTGATTTCGAAGAGCGTGCTTCCTATGCTCTGCTGAAACGCTTCTCCACCGAGGTTATCAACTTCCAGCACTGCAAATTCTACTATCCGTCCCCTGCCTTCATTTTTGAACAGCCGGACGCAGTAAACGATGGCACTGAGCCAATGCCGCTGCAATAATTTAAACCGAAAAACTCCGCTCCCTGCTGCCTGTGCAGTAAGGAACGGAGTTTTTTTGTGTCCAAACTTTTGTAATCAAGCCTCTGCAGCTGCCTTGGCAACCGCTTCGGACATACTCTTGACGTATTCGTAAACGTGCTCGGGAGAAGCCTCGCCGTATTGTGCCACGATTTTTTCAATCGCACTGCCTACAATAGCGCCGTCGCTGGCCTTAGCCATTTTATAAGCCTGCTCGGGAGCAGCGATACCGAAGCCTACAGCCACCGGTATATCGGTAGCCTTGCGCACCTCTGCCACAATGCCGTCGATATCAGTAGTGATGTTGCTGCGCACGCCGGTAACGCCTAAGGAAGAAACTACATATACATAGCCTTGGGCAACAGCGGCGATTTTCTGGATGCGGTCCTTGGAGGTTGGCGCAATCAGCGGCACCAGAGCAACGTGATGCGGTTCGCTGAACGGACGCATCTCCTCGCGCTCCTCGTACGGTATATCCGGTATGATAACGCCGTCTACACCTGTTTCTTCGCAGCGGGTAAAGAATTTTTCCGCACCGTAGGCATAAATCGGATTAGCGTAGGTCAAAAATACCAGCGGTACCTGTGTTTCCTCGCGAAGCTCCGCTACGAGATCAAAAATTTTATCGGTAGTAGTGCCTGCAGCCAACGCACGCATATCCGCTTTTTGGATAACCTCGCCCTCAGCCACGGGGTCGGAGAAGGGAATGCCGAACTCAATTAAGCCTGCACCGCCCTTAATCATGGCTCTCACCAGCTCCTTGGTTGTAGCAAGATTGGGATCGCCAGCGGTCACAAAGCCGATAAATACCTTTTTCTTTTCGTCAAATGCCTTTTGTATTCTATTCATGTAAATCAACTCCCATATAACGTGCAATTGCGGCAACGTCCTTATCACCGCGGCCGGAAATATTTATAACCATAATCTTGTCCTTCGGCAGAGTCGGTGCCAGCTTCATAGCGTAGGCTACGGCATGCGCACTTTCGATTGCGGGGATAATGCCTTCTGTTTTGGAAAGATAGTTGAAGGCGTCAACTGCCTCCTTATCGGTAGCAGGAACGTATTCCGCACGGCCGATGTCGTGCAGATAAGCATGCTCGGGGCCGATGCCGGGGTAATCAAGACCGGCGGAGATGGAATAAACCGGAGCAATCTGGCCGTATTCATCCTGCAGGAAGTAGCTCTTCATGCCATGGAAGATGCCCAGCTTGCCGTTTGCCATGGTTGCGGCGTTCTTGGGATTATCTACGCCCAGGCCTGCAGCCTCTACGCCAATTAAGCGCACGTCCTTGTCCTCGATGAAGTCATAGAACATACCCATAGCATTGGAGCCGCCGCCCACGCAAGCCACCAGCACATCAGGCAGGCGTCCTTCCTTTTCCAGCATCTGCGCTTTGATTTCCTCGCCTATAATCTTCTGGAAGTCGCGCACGATTTCCGGATACGGGTGCGGCCCCATAACGCTGCCCAGAACATAGTAGGTATCCTCAACGCGTTCGGTCCATACGCGCAGCGCTTCGTTTACTGCGTCCTTCAGGGTACCGGTGCCGCTGCTTACGGGCACAACCTTCGCACCCAGAAGCTCCATGCGGAACACGTTGAGCGCCTGACGCTCGCAGTCCTCCTTGCCCATGTAAACAACGCATTCCATGTTCATCAGCGCCGCTGCGGTAGCAGTCGCAACGCCGTGCTGACCTGCGCCTGTTTCGGCAATAACACGCTTTTTGCCCATCTTCTGCGCCAGCAGAATCTGTCCCAGAACGTTGTTGATTTTGTGGGCGCCGGTGTGGTTCAGATCCTCACGCTTCAGGTAAATCTTGCAGCCACCCAAATCCTTGGTCATCTTCTCTGCGTAATACAGGAGGGACGGTCTGTTGGCATATTCGCGGTACAAACGCGCCAGCTCAGCCTTGAATTCGGGATCGTTTTTAAATTTTTCATATGCAGCCTCTAATTCCAGCACTGCGTTCATCAAAGTTTCCGGCATATATTGACCGCCGTGAATACCATATCTACCTTTTGTCATCGTTATCTCCCCTTACCTCCGCTATAAATGCGGCAATTTTTTCCGGGTCCTTCAACCCTTCTGTTTCTACGCCACCGCTTACATCTACGGCAAAGGCGTTACTGTTTTTCAATACATCTGCAACATTCGCCGCCTCAAGACCGCCTGCTATAAGATACGGCTTATTGATTTTTTCATCTGCCACCAGCGATAAATCAAAACGCTTACCGGTGCCGCCGTACTGCCCCTTGGTATAGGTATCAAAGAGCAGGTAATCGCAGGGATAGGCTTGCAGATTTTCAAAGGAGCCTGCGTCCTTCACGCGGACTGCTTTGATAATCGGCAGTTCCGTCTGCAGTCGCAGCCTTTCGCAGTAGGCCGCATCCTCGTCACCGTGCAGCTGGATAATGTCTATCGTCCTGCTTGCTGCCAGGCGTACAATCAAATCTATCTCGGCATTGACGAAAACGCCGACTGCCTTAATCTGCGGGTTAAGCATTGCCTTCAGCTGTGCTGCCTGCTGCTCTGTCACCTCGCGTTTGGTCTTGGCAAAAACGAAGCCTATATAATCGGGCAGCAGCTTGTTGACACACTCTATATCCTGCGCACGCTTCAAGCCGCAGATTTTAACCTTTACCTTACGCATCACGCATCTCCTTCAGCATTGCCGCCGCATCCGCGCTGCGCATCAACGCTTCGCCCACCAGCACCGCCTGCACGCCTGCCTGCTTCAGCGCCTGCGTATCGGCTGCGCACTTGATGCCGCTTTCCGCTACAAAAATCTTGCTTGCGGGAATCGCATCCCTCAGGCGCAGGCTGTTTACCGGGTTCACGCTGAAATCCTTGAGATTGCGGTTGTTCACGCCGATGATTTCCGCGCCCGCCGCCAGTGCCTGCTGCACCTCGCCTGCGGTGTGTGCCTCCACCAAAGCGCTCAGCCCCAGCTCCTGCGCCTGCGCCAGGTATTCACCCAGCTGCGCTGCACTCAGCAGGCTGCAGATGAGCAGTACCGCGTCGGCACCGATGCATTTGGCCTCGTAAATCTGGTACTCATCCAGCGTGAAATCCTTACGCAGAAGCGGCAGCTCCACTCTTTTGCGTACTGCCTGCAGGTAAGCATCGCTGCCCTGGAAGAACTGCGGCTCCGTCAGGCAGGAGATGGCTGCTGCGCCGCCTGCCTCGTACTCCGCAGCCTTGCGCAGGTAGATGTCCGTAAAATCGGGGGCAATAACGCCCTTCGAGGGGGATGCCTTCTTCAGCTCGGCGATTACACTCAGGCCGGGGGCAGCAAGCGCTGCCCTGAAATCCTTGCCTTGCGGTCTGCCCTCTGCCTCATCACGCACCGCATAAAGGCTTTTGTGCGCTTTGAGCGCCCGCACACGCTCTTTGGTATATTCCGCAATCTCATCTAAAATCATAATCTAACCTCTTTAATCAGCTTATTTATTGCTCAGCTCAATCAGCTTTTCCAACGTCTGCAGCGCCTTGCCGCTGTCAATCAGCTCTGCCGCCAGCTTCACGCCATCCGCAAAGCTCTCGGCCTTGCCGCCGATATACAGGCTGGCGCCGGCATTCAGCAAAACTGCATTGCGTTTCGGCCCCTGCGCTCCCGCCAGAATGTCGCGCGTAATCTTAGCGTTTTCCTCCGGCAGACCGCCTACCAGATCAGCCTTGGTGCAGCGCTCCATGCCGAAGTTCTCAGGCTTGATCACGTAATTTTTCATCCAGGCGTCCTTGAACTCGCAAACGGTAGTCGGTGCGCTCAGCGAAATCTCATCAAGTCTGTCCTGACCGTAAACCACCATGCCACGCTTAACTCCCAGGTTCATCAGTACCTGCGCCAGCGGCTGAACCAGATACTCGTCATACACACCCAAGAGCTGCATCTTCGGGCTGCCGGGGTTCGTCAGAGGTCCGAGGATGTTGAATACGGTGCGGATGCCCAGCTCCTTGCGGATAGGTCCTACATATTTCATCGAAGTGTGATACTTCTGTGCGAAGAAGAAGCACATGCCGACTTCCTTTAACAGCTCCACGCATTTTTCCGGGTCCTGCTGAATGTTTACGCCCAGCGCCTCCAGGCAATCCGCAGTGCCGCATTTGGAGGAAGCGGCGCGGTTGCCGTGCTTAGCAACCTTCATGCCGCCTGCCGCAGCAACCAGAGCGGAGGTTGTGGAAATGTTGAAGCTGTTGGAGCCGTCGCCGCCGGTACCGACGATTTCAAAGATATCCATGCCCGTTTCGCATTTCAGTGCATGGTCACGCATCGCAGTGGCGCAGCCGGCGATTTCATCGGTAGTTTCCGCCGTAGTGCTCTTGGTAGAAAGCGCTGCCAGAAAGGCTGCATTCTGCGTTGCACTTGTTTCACCGCTCATAATCTCGTTGATTACGTAATATGCTTCGTTATAGGTTAAATCCTCTTTGCCGACGATTTTTACAATTGCTTCTTTAATCATTTTTAATTCCTCCCATAGTTTAAAGCTTTAACATTCTACGAGAAGGCCTATCACAGATTTGTTATACAAAAAAGCCTGTCCTGAAGCTGCTTAGCTTTTCTAAGCAATTCCAAGGACAGGCTGTAAATACTTATACCTGCGGTACCACCTTATTTCGTCGCTATCGCGACGCGCTCTCGCAGAGTGCCATCACACTCCTCACCTTTAACGCCGGTGTTGCGTTGCCGAATACTCTCGCCGAAGCGATTTGACAGCACCCTCAACGGTCCATTTATCAGCCTGCATCTCTATCCGGCTCCCACCTGCCCGAACTCTCTGTAAGCGCATCTGCTGACTTGATCTCCGTCTCAACGGTTTGTGGTTTTTTTGAAGTTGTGCCTAGTTTACCACTGCGTATATCTTTCGTCAACACCTTTGTACAAAAACTTGCAGATTTTTTTATTTATCCGTGATTTTGTAAAGCAGGTTACAGATTTATGATAAACTAAAAGCAATTAGCTCAAGCAAGTGAACTAATCAAGAATATTTAAAGGCGAAATATTATATTACTAATTTTTCTCCTTATCACCCTGTTTACTGCATACATAATAATTCACTCAATTATCTTGAAGCATCTTAGTCAAAGATTCGTTGAAAAACGGTAAACTATGTGTCTTTAAATATTTGTCACCCGTAAATGTATTATCAAGCACAGTACTTAACGTATCATAACATCTAAATTATTGCTCAGGATATTCGTCAGTTCTTTCGGCATTAGCACTCCAACCACCCATATAACTACCAGTTAAGTTAATTTTAAAGTATTGCATAGGCTCAGAAAAATACTTTTTGACAATTTCAGGGGCAGTCTTATAAGCATCATTATACTTTTTTATTATATCATTCGCTTTAATACTGTCTTTAGCTACCATTTTCCAAGAAAAGAAATTATCATTTTCATATTTTAATTCTTTATATCGTTCCAAGAAAAATTTCAAATCAAAATTTTCTGCATAATGGTTTTTCTTTAAAAATTTATAGCTGCTCACGCATTCTGCAAATTGGGTAGGAGCATTTTTATAAAAATCATCTAAGACATTTCTTTCAATACCATCAGTATCAATACCTACGATGCGATCTTTAGTAATTTTAAAATATGCTCTTCCAGGTATTTCCATGCCCAACATGTTCTTCGCCTTAAAATCTAAGTATGAAATACCATTCTTATCATCAACTTGGTAATACCTTTTTATACGAATCAGGAATCTTGCATGCCTCTTTAACTAATTTTTCTGCTTCACTTTCACCGGTCTTTCCGCAACCGGCCAAAGCCAATACCATCAATAAAGAAATACATGCAACAGAAAATTTCTTGCCAAGCATCATAATTAACCCTCCTAATGTTAAATCTATAATTCTTGGATAATATCAGCATATTAACTTTGATAAAAATTCTAAAAATATGCATTCTTTACCTAGGGATAGTAACATCACCGTCTACCTATAAACTAAGCCGATTCTTAATAACTATTTTACCATAAAATTATCAAAAGAAAAAGAATTATATCAATTTTCAACCCGTTGCAATAGTATTTAGTAAAAAATTATTTTATGGCAGCGTAATATCCTACAAATCCCTCATAGATGCGCAGAAAAAATTTATACGAAAAATTCGCTTGTTAGATACTTTCACTATCTGCTTGACTAACACTCTGCGTACTACCGTCAGTAATACGCAGAGCGTTAAGCTTACCTGCTGATATACTTTCTGCTTCTCCCTACTCCGATAGGCGTCAGCCTGCCTGCATCACACAGCTCCTGCAAAAGCATATAGGCCTTAGTTGTTTTCACCTGCAAGGCATCCTCAACCTGCTTGCGGGTAACATAGCCCTGCATAGCAGCCAGCTGCATTACTTTGTCCTTTTCATCCACAAAGCCATAGTATTCCTGCGTTTCGCTGATGCTAAACTCCTTGGCCTGCACCTCATTGACATTGGGCAAAACAACCTTAAAGCCACCATAAACCGCAATAAATTCCGGCTTTGCCGCAGTATCCAGATAGCTCTGCTGAATTTTTTCAATCCCCGTACCAAAGCTCTCAATTAAGCGCAAGCGGTAGAACACAGCAGCCAACGCAGGATTGCGCGTCTGCGATACGCCAATAAAAATTGTTTCCATTTTTAAGCCAGTAACGAGTCCACCCAAAGAGATAAACTCAATGCGGTCATCGTAAATATTAACCAACGTGCTGCCGCTGAAACTGTAATCACGGTGTACAAGGCAATTCAGCAGCACCTCACGCACAGCCTCAGGCGGATAATCCAGCGTATCTACACGCTCCAAGCCGTGAAAGGTTGCCTTAGTCTTATTATAATTATCTATAAATGCGTAAGCATCGTAAAGCTGCTGCAGCAAGGAGCCGGTAAACTCACGTCTGTCGCGAAAAACCGCTCTCGTGCTGCCCTGAAAAACCGCAACCTTCAGCGAATGCTCGCACTGCTCGGACAGCAGCAGCGCCAGATTTGTGTACAGGCCATCGTCACCGATGAGCTTAAGAGTGCGCAGCTGCGCCTCATCCAATTTCAGCTCACGCTGCCGAAAATGCTTGCGCAAAGCAGTAAAGGTCAGCTCCTGCTGCATACTGCGCATGCTTTCATAGCTTTTACCGTTAACCTCTATCAGCATACGGCGAATGCCTTCATCGCTCAGCTGCTGGTTGCTGCTGCCCTGCCTGATATAAACACCACTGGGCTTTAAGCCTTTTTCACGAATATAATACGGTCTGCTCGTGCCGTTTTGCACCGCAACCTTAATAATCTGTTTACCTTCTTTGGTAACTGCGCGTATTTTGACAAACGGCATAACATCCGGTGCAATGCTGTCCTTAAGCGTATTGGCTGTCTGCTGCATTACATCGTCTACGTTTGGCAGACCGACAACCTCTCCTGCATCATTTATGCCGATATATAAAATTCCGCCCTCTGTATTGGCAAAAGCAACTACTGTTTTTTTGATGTCACTGACATACAGCTCTTTAAACTCTCTGTCGATATTCTCATACGCAAGTATTTCTTTTGTCATTAGCTTTCGTTCCTTTCGTTTTCTTTTATTTTACATCATTTTAGGAAAGAAAGCAACAAAAAACGCTCTGCGTACTACCGTCAGTAATACGCAGAGCGTTAAGCTTACCTGCTTCGAAGCCTGCTCCTTACGGCCGCACGCTGGTGCGCAGCTGAATGGCCTCCGCCAGATGCACCGCCTCAATGTTCTCGCTGCCCGCAAGGTCCGCAATCGTGCGTGCCACCTTAAGGATACGGTCATGGCTGCGGGCGCTGAGGTTGAGCATATTAAAGTAACGCTCCATAACATTCTGCGCCGCCGCGTCCAGCTGGCAATATTTAACAACCTCGCTCCGGCCCATCTGCGCATTGCAGTGCATCCCCAAGGCTTCCAAGCGCTCCTGCTGCAGCAGGAGCGCCTTCACCACGCGTTCGCGGATGGCAGCCGAAGATTCGCCCTTTTCCTTCGTTTTCAGCTCGCTGAACTCCACCCTGCTCAGGTTTATCTGCATATCGATTCTGTCCATCAGCGGACCGGAAATCTTACGTTTATAGCTGTCAATTTCCGATTGTTTACATGAACAGCGGTGCACCGAATCACCGAGGAACCCACAGGGGCAAGGATTTTGAGCAGCGCATAAAATAAACTTGCTCGGGAAGGTCATTGCCGCCCTGACGCGCGAAATACTCACCTCGCCATCCTCCAGCGGCTGACGCAGCATCTCCAGCGTAGAACGTTCAAACTCCGGCAGCTCGTCCAAAAAGAGTACGCCGTTGTGCGCCAGCGTCACCTCTCCCGGGCGTGGTGTACTGCCGCCGCCAAGCAAGGCGCTGCCGCTGATGCTGTGATGTGGACTGCGGAACGGACGCTCCAGCATGACACTGTCGGCCTGCGGCAAAAGTCCCACGATGCTGTAAATCTTAGTAACCTCCAGCGCCTCGGCCTCCGTCATCGGCGGCAGAATCGTCACCAAACGGCGTGCCAGCATCGTTTTCCCGCAGCCAGGAGAACCCACCATCAGGATACTGTGACCGCCGGCGGCAGCAATCTCCAACGCTCTGCGTGCTACAAGCTGGCCTTTGACGTCAGCAAAATCCACATGATAAATCCTGTTATTGTTCTGCAGAATATTTTCCTTCGGCAGCGGCGTCAGCGTGTTCTTCCCCTTCAGGTGCTCCACCAGCTCCTTTAAGGTTGCCACCGTATACACATCAATACCATGAATCAGCTTGCCCTCGGCAGCATTGGCCTGCGGAATATACACCTCCTGCGCCCCGCACTTCTTGGCATCCATAATCATGGAAAGCACGCCGGAAACCTTGCGGATTCTGCCGTCCAGCGACAGCTCGCCGATGAAAACCTTGTTCTCCAGCTTTTCCGGCTCCAGAATTCTGCCGCAGGTCATCAGGCCTATGGCAATCGGCAAGTCAAGGCCGCTGCCTTCCTTACGCAAATCTGCGGGCGCCAGATTGACCGTAATGCGCGTCATCGGGAAGGGATAATCGGAATTACGCAGCGCCGCCTTCACGCGCTCCTTGGACTCACGCACAGCCATCGCCGGCAGTCCCACAAGATCAAAGCTGGGCAAGCCGTTGCTCACGTCCACCTCAACCAAAATCTGTACACCATCAATACCACAAGTTGTTTCGCCAAGAATCTGTGCAAACATTATCAACACTCCGTTTCTTTTAAAAGCAGTGCGGCCAATGCCTGATGCTGATAGCCGCAGTGCTTTCAATGATAATTTCTACTACATCAAAGGAAAGCACCGGCGGCTGCTCCAGCAGACCTCTGCATTGGAGATAATATTCAGCGCAACGATGAATTTTTCTTTGCTTTGCCGGTGTCACGGCCTCTATCGGTCTGCCGAACCGGGTAGAAGCACGTGTCTTGACCTCTATGAAGCTGATACAGCCACTTTTTTCAACAATAAGATCAATCTCACCATAACGGTGACAGCGAAAGTTGCGGGCTAACAGTTTATAACCCATATTTTGCAGATAGCGGCAGGCAAAATCTTCGCCGTATTTCCCAAGACTACTCCTCGACGGGGTACTCATAGTTATCCGTCTGCGGAGCATAGAGGATATTTTCCTCAGCAGCCACCAGCGGCAGCTGCATGCTCTTCACAGGCTCAAAGCTGCGGCGGTGCCAGCGTGTGGCTCCCAGCTCGCTCACAGCCTGCATATGCGCGCCGCTGCCATAGCCCTTGTTATGCGCAAAGCCGTAGGCAGGATAAACAAGATCAAGGCGCTCCATGATGCGGTCACGGGTTACCTTCGCAATAATCGAAGCAGCGGCAATAGAAGCGCTCAGCGCATCACCGTGCACCACGGATTCAATCTTCATACCTGGAACCTTCACCGGCATTGCGTCAATCAGCGCTGCCTGCGGACGGCAGTGCAGGTTTTCCAGCACCTGCGCCATGCCCTGCTGTGTAGCGTAGTAAATATTCAGCTCATCAATATTGCTGACGCTGACGATGTTCACCTCGATATCCAGCGCCTTGGCCATAACCTCGTTATACAGCATATCGCGTTTGGCAGCGGAAAGCTGCTTGGAATCGTTCAACCCGCTGATAAACACATCCTTGGGCAGAATAACGGCAGCGATAACCAGCGGTCCTGCCAAAGGTCCGCGTCCTGCCTCATCTACGCCGGCAATCAGCTCGCAGCCCTCGTCATACAGCTCGCGTTCCAATTTCAGCATCGCCGTGAAGCGCTCCTTCTCCGCCGCCGCCTTCTCCAGACGCTTGTTGTATGCTGCCAGCAGCTTCTGTACTCCCTTGCGCTCGTCTGCTGCCAATGTCGCCAGCTGCTCCGCCGTCGGTGCTCCTGCCAGCAGCTCCTTGATTTCAGTAATATTCATCTTCTGTATCCCCCTTAACATTTATTTTTGCATAAAGAAAAACCGCCCTGCGGCGGTTTTTATGGCACGACAAACCAAGGCTCGTCGATTGTAAACCGCCCTAAACGTCCTGCTCGGAAATCTCTGAGTACAAGCTGAACCACCTTATCGATGTCAAGCTGTCCACCAGACTTCAGACAACCTCTGGCAACGGCAATCTTCGCCATAACGGCGTTGACATCATCACCCTGCTCGAGGCTTACTGCATATTTATTTTGCAAATCCTGAGGATATTTGCGTATCAACAGATCAAGCAGCAGCTCTACGGCCTGCTCCCTGTCGAATACATCCTCCTTGATGGCACCGGTAACGGCAAGCGCAAAGCCCACCGACGGGTCATCAAACTTAGGCCAGAGTACACCCGGCGTATCCAAAAGCTCTAAGCCCTTGGCAATCGTTACCCACTGCTGTCCGCGTGTTACACCCGGCTTATCGGCAGCCATTACCTTGTTCTTGCCTACGAGGCGGTTAATCAGGGTAGACTTGCCGACGTTCGGAATACCTACAATCATAACGCGGACGGGACGGTTGCGCACGCCCTTCTTCAGCCATTTATCAATCACCGGCTTCGCAGCCAGCTGAACTGCACTGATAAGCTGCTTGACGCCCTTACCGGTAGCGCAGTCAATCTTGCACACAGGCAGACCGCTGTGCTTGATTTTTTCCAGCCATACATCAGTCTGAGCCTTGTCTGCCATATCAATCTTGTTCAGTGCGATAACCTTCGGCTTGCTGCCAAGGATATCCTGCAGCATGGGGTTGGTACTGGAGCGAGGAATACGCGCATCCAGCATCTCCACAACAACGTCAACCAGCTTAATCTGGCTTTCCATCATGCGCTTCGCCTTGGTCATATGACCGGGGAACCACTGAATCTTAAAATCCTCCAGCATCATTCGCCCATACCCGTATCAGCCTTCAGCACGCGCATCTTGTCCAGCGGCCAGAAAGCTAGCAGCGCACGTCCCTTAACCAGCTTCAGCGGCACAAAGCCAACGTCGGCAAAACGGCTGTCCTCAGAGTTATTACGATTATCACCTAATACAAAGATGGTATCCTTGGGAACAACTACCTTGCGGTAATCGGAAATATTTTTGCCCTTCGGGTCATTGTGGTAGATATAGGTTTCGTTCAGCTGCTTGCCGTTGACGAATACCTTGCCCTGCTGCATCTCCACAGTGTCACCGCCAACTGCGATAACGCGCTTGATAAAGTCACGGGTCTGGTCCTTGGGGAAGCGGAAAACTACGATTTCGCCCTTCTTCGGGTCGGTAACAAAGTAGCTCAGCTTATCAACGACAAGACGCTCATGGTTTACCAGAGTAGGATACATAGAGGAGCCTTCTACCATGTAAGGCTCTACCAAAAAGGTGCGGATGCAGAATGCCAATGCTACCGCAATAATAATCGAAACAAGCCAGTCACTGGCAGAATCCTGCCAGGAGGTTTCACTTTTCTTGCTCAACTAATGAGCCTCCTCTCTATTGCCGGCACAGGCCGGATTTTTAACTACAATAATATAGATATATTGTAGCATAGATTGCAGCTTCAGTTATGACATAATTGTAAATTTGCTTTATTTTAAAGCATAAATGCTTCATAACGTAATAAAAGGGACCGTACTACTACAGTCCCTTTTACTATAAATAAAGATTGATTAGCGTTTTTCTCTGATACGAGCAGCTTTACCAGTCAGTTTGCGCAGATAATACAGTTTAGCACGGCGAACGATACCAACGCGTGCTACAACGATTTTCTCAATACGCGGGCTGTGAACCGGAAAAGTTCTTTCTACGCCAATGCCGTAAGAAATACGACGAACGGTGAAGTTTTCACGAACGCCGGAGCCACTGCGGGAAATTACAACGCCTTCAAACAGCTGAACGCGCTCGCGGGTACCCTCGACGATTTTGCAATAAACTTTAACGGTGTCGCCTGCTTTAAACTCAGGGATGTCGGAACGAAGTTGTTCTTGTTCCAGTACTTCAATAATGTTCATAGTTTCCTCCTAAATCATAGACGTTCATGTGCGAACTCCACAGCGGACCGTCCGTATTACACAACGTAAATTGTATCATAGACAACCAATTTATGCAAGAGAAAAGTGTATAATTTCTTGCATTTTTCTTTAATTTTTTTCCCACCAGGGCTCGCCTGCAAGCCTGTCCAGAATAATGGCTGCGGCACTGCGCACGCAAAGATGATTATAGTCACACGGACCGTAAACAGGCTCCAGAATATAATCAAATTTGGCCATAGTTTCCGCCTCGATGCCAAAGCCTGTGCCGAACAAAAGCAGCACCGGTCTGTCACCCTCCTGCAGCTGCTTGCGCATAAAGCTGTAGGAAACGGTGTTGGGATAAATGCGTGCATCCGTAGTGACAACGTAAGGCTGCTTGCCTGTGCGCTCTGCTATCGTCTGCACCGCACTTGCGATATCAGGCTGCCACAGCACACGGCTCAGCGCGTCAGCACGGTCGGGGTTATACACCTTGCCATAGCCCTCCTGCCAGTAGGAAAGTATCTTGTCGATAATCTGCTTCTGGACCTCCAGCGGATGGATGATGTAATAGCCCTGCACGTTATAAGTGCGGCAGGTACGCGATATATCGTGGATATCAAAGTTAGTCACCGCGCCGGCGATAACGTTCATGCGCTTGTTGTAGATAGGATAATGGACCAGGCCAACATATAAATCAGCCATTCGCCTCATCCTCCTTCACCTCGGCGCTTGCGCGTTTTTCCTGCTCAGCAGCGATTTCAGCACGCAGCTCCTCATAGAAGCGGCGCTCCGATTTTTTCATTTTATAGGGCAAGCGGCCTGTCAAAAGCTCCTTCTGCTCCGCACTCAAAAGGTCGGGACGCAGAGCAAGCGTTGCTTTGAGCGACTGCTTCAGGCGCCAGCTGTTAATCAGCGCATGGTTGCCGCTGCGCAGCACCTCAGGCACCTCCATGCCCTCAAAGTTCACCGGACGGGTGTACTGCGGGTATTCCAGAAGACCGGTGCTGAAGGAATCCTCCTCCGCACTTTCAATCTTACCCAGTACGCCAGGAATAAAGCGGGAAATTGCATCCATCACAATAATGGCAGGCATTTCGCCGCCGGTGAGCACATAATCGCCGATAGACAGCTTTTCATCAACCCAATAGAAGATGCGCTCGTCAAAGCCCTCGTAATGACCGCAGACGAAGATGAAATCCTGGCCGCTGTGGGCATATTCCTCGACGATGCTCTGCTTCAGCGTGCGTCCTCCCGGACACATGGCAATAACGCGGGCATTCGGCAGCTGCTCCTTCGCCTTGCGGATAGCAGCCACCATCGGCTCGGGCTTCAGCACCATGCCTGCACCGCCGCCGAAGGGAGAATCATCCACTGTGCGATGCACGTCATGCGTAAAATCGCGCGGATTGATGCAGCTCACCTCAATCAGGCCCTTGGAGGCAGCGCGCTGCAGAATACTGTGGCTTGCAGCCTGCTCAATCTGTTCGGGAAATAAGGTTACAAATAAAAACTTCATTCTGCCTCAACCCACTCAGGCAGCTCCACGACAATGCGCTTTTCTGCCAGATTGATTTCCTTGACATATTTCTTCAGTGCCGGCAGCAGGTAATCCTTCTGACCGGGGACAGCGATAACATAAACATCGTTGCTGCCTGTGCTCAGTGCGTCCTTAAAGGTACCGATTTGCTCGCCCTGCTCGTCATAAACAGGCAGGCCGATGAGGTCGGCAACGTAAAAGCGTCCTTCCTCCAGCTCCGGCAGGTCCTCAGCGTTAATGCTTACCTCCATACCGCGCAGCAGCTCGGACTCGTTCATGCTTTTGATTTCGGCAGTAGTCACCAGCACCATTCTTTTATGAAAGCGTGCTGCTTTCACGGTCAGCTTGCGACCGTCCGGCAGCAGCAGATAATCCAGGTCTAAAAATTGTTCCGGCTTATCGGTTAACGGCAATATACGAATATCGCCCCGCACACCGTGCGGAGCGACAATTTTGCCAATAACTATTTGGTTTTCCATGGATTATTCGCGGAAAGCGATAACCTTACCGTCTTCAGTAAGGATTTCTGCGCCCATCAGGGTATCAATATTGGTGCCTACGGTAATTTCTACAGTACGCTCCAGGGTACCATGACCAATTTCAGCGCCCAGCTCCAGAGCTTCCGCTCTTTTCAGCTTAGCCTCTGCTTCTTGTTTGGCAGCAGTACGCTTATTTCTTTCGATGTCAATTTGTTCGCGCAAAGCCGGAAGCACGCTCAAATCGCTGGCAGCCTGATGCAATGCTTTTTTAGCCTGGAACTCGAATTGCTCCAGATCAAGCTCCATATTCTTTATGGTATTTTGGAGATCTCCAACAATTTTCAACTTTAAATCTTCAGTAACTTTTGCTTTAACAGCGACGGGAACCCTAACGATCATTTTATCCATAGCGATATACCATCCTCAATCAAATAATTTCGACAATGACTTTCACATTCTCACGGGTTGCTACTGCTTTCATAACAGTTCTGATAGCTTTTGCGATACGGCCCTGTTTTCCAATAACCTTACCCATATCTTCAGAAGCAACATGGAGGCGAAGCACCGTTGTTGTACCGGTTGTCTCCTCCTCCACTACTACTGCAGAGGGATCATTTACAAGAGATTTGGCCATAACTTCTACCAATTCCTTCATGTAGATCACGCCCCCTCAAATTATTTTGCTGCTTTAGCTTCAGCAAATTTTTTCATGATACCATCCTTGCTGAACAGGTTTTTAACGGTATCAGTCGGTTGAGCGCCTTTGTTCATCCAGTCGATAGCTTTCTCAGCATCGATTTTTACGCTAGCCGGTTGAACGGTGGAATCGTAGTAACCGATAGATTCGATGAAACGACCATCACGAGGAGAACGAGCGTCTGCAACAACAATACGATAGAAAGGAGCTTTTTTAGCGCCCATACGTTTTAAACGGATTTTAACTGCCATGTTGATTTTCACCTCCTTAAATTAATATCTCACAACATGGAACTTTCTTTATTATCTGCCAAACGGCAGCTTGAAGCCGCCTTTGGAAGCAAACTTTGCCATACCCTGCATACGCTTCATCATCTTCTTGCTTTCTTCGAAGTTTTTCAGAAGCTTGTTGACATCCTGTACACGCATGCCGCAGCCTGCAGCGATACGTTTACGACGGCTGCCGTTGATGATTTCGGGTTTTTGTCTTTCCTTCTTGGTCATGGAGCGGATGATTGCTTCAATGCGGTCGAATTCCTTTTCGTCCACATTAGCTTCCTTCAGCTTCTGGCTGATGCCGCCCATGCCGGGGATTAAGCCTAAGATGGTTTCCAGAGAACCCAGCTTTTTAACCTGCTGCATCTGGTCCAGGAACTGCTCTAAGGTAAATTCATCCTTACGCAGCTTTTTCTCCATCTCCAGTGCCTTAGCGAGGTCTGTTGTAGACTGAATTTTTTCTACCAGAGTCAGGATATCGCCCATGCCCAGAATACGGGAAGCCATACGATCCGGATGGAAGGGCTCCAAAGCATCCAGCTTTTCGCCCAAACCGATCAGCTTAACCGGCTTGCCGGTAACAGCCTTTACGGAAAGCACCGCACCACCGCGGGCATCACCATCAAGCTTGGTAACAATCAGGCCGTCAATGCCCAATTCCTTGTCAAAGCTCTCGGCAACGGTTACTGCATCCTGACCGGTCATAGCATCTACAACCAGCAGAATTTCCTGAGGATGAACAGCGCCTTTAATGTTGCGCAGCTCCTCCATCAGCTCTTCATTTATATGTAAGCGGCCTGCGGTATCGATGATTACCGTATCGCATGCCAGGCTATGTGCTTTTTCCATGGCCTTTTGGGCAATTTCTACAGGAGAAACCTTGTCGCCCAAAGTAAATACCGGCACATTCAGCTGCTCGCCCAAAACCTGTAGCTGAGTAATAGCAGCAGGACGGTAAACGTCGCCTGCAACCAGCAACGGTTTTTTGTGCTTGCGCTTCAGGTAGTTGGCCAGCTTACCGGCGGTAGTGGTTTTACCTGCGCCCTGCAGACCAACCAGCATGATAACTGTCGGCGGTTTGGGAGCAACAGTGAGCTTGCTTTGGGTACCGCCCAAAAGCTCAATCAGCTCTTCGTTAACAATCTTGATAATCTGCTGATGCGGATTCAGGCCTTCGCCGATCGCTTCACCAACAGCGCGCTCTTTAACCTTGGCTACAAAGTCCTTAACAACCTTGAAGTTAACGTCGGCCTCTAAAAGCGCCATACGCACTTCGCGCATAGGAGCCTTTAAATCTTCCTCAGTCAGCTTGCCGTTGCCGCGGAACATCTTTAATGCATTTTGTAATCTTTCAGATAAACTTTCAAATGCCATTCTATCTACCTACCTTCACTGCAAAGCTCTTTCAGCATTTGCACGGCCTCGTCTTTTTTTGCCTCATCCGGAGTTTCCAGCAAATCAATTGCCTGCTGCAGCTTAGCATGCAGCTCCTCCTCGCGGCTTAGCACCTTCAGTGATGCTTCATAACGTTCTAGCAGCTGCTCAACACGCTTGAGCAGGTCGTGGACAGCCTGACGCGAAACGCCCAGCTCCTCCGAAATCTCACTCAGAGACAAGTCGTCATAGAAATACAGTCCCAGGCATTGCTTCTGCTTAGCTGTCAGAAGACCGCCGTAAATATCAAAGAGCCTGCCTAAGCGCATACGCTGCGCAAAAATTTCTTCTGCTGACATATTTATCCCTCTCGAAATTTAGTCGACTATGTAAGTATAAAGCATAAAGCGATGCTTGTCAAGTATTTTTACTTGTCACCTTTAAAAATTTTTCTAAGCCTCTTTTTCGTTCTTCAGCCACTTCCAGATCAGCGGCGCTGCATAGCTTCCCATCGCCTCATACGTCTGGGACTTAGGATGAATGCCGTCAACGTAGGCCTTGAAGCGTGCCCCGGCGTCCATGCCGATGGCAGGCTGCAAATCCAGCAGGAAGGCCTTGCCGCCGCAGATATGCTCTGCCTCCTGCCGCAGGTTCAGCAACTGACGGTTGAGCGCCTGCTCCGTACTGATGAACGGCAGCACTACGCACAGGCTGTACTGCTTTTCCTCGCACCACTCCAGCACACGCTTGTAATCGCGGCTGATATCCTCAATGCGGCGTCCCTGCAGAATGTCGTTGGCCCCGCCGAGGAAGATAACGTGATGCACATATTCCGGCAGCGCGTACTGGCGCATGCGGTAGATGATATCATCGCAGCAGTCACCGCAGACGCCGTAATTGAGCATTTTAATCTGCGTAAGCTTTTCCACCTGAGCGGTCCAGGAATAGCGTGGGCCGAAGGGAAAGCCCTGCACCAAAGAATCGCCGTAACAGGCAACGTATTTCATGATAATCGCTCCTCACGTTGGTTTTTCTACATATTATTATAGCATAATAGTAAAGGCCGTTACGGTAGAAGTTGATGTGTTTATACTTGCCTAATATAGAAAATCACACTTCTAGATTAACATTTTTCCATTCAATGTATTTCTTTTGCATACATACTGCACACGGTCTAAAACCAGCTGCAACTGCTTTTTCTTCATTAGCAAAAAATACGCGATTCTTTTTATAATGTCCTTTTGCTAAATGTCTTAAAGCAGATGGACAATCCAACCTGCCATAAATATGCAACTTTAAATGGCCTCCCAACTTTCCACCAGCAAAAGAAAGATATGGTTCACAGTGCTCATTAGTAAGAATATAATATTTGCCATCAAGTTTAATCTCTTGAGTATTAAGAATCAACAAAATCTCGTCCTTTAAAGACCATGCTTGTGATTTTCTATTAACTGCAGCATTTAAAGCATCCATATCAATCAAGCATAGCCCTATCCGTCTCTCTCCAATTAGCTTCTTCCACTCTTTGCCTTCGAAATCAGCTTCAAGTTCCATTTCTTGAATAAAGCCTTTTTGCTTAAGAAAACGTAATACCATAGCCATACGCTTAAAGCATTCCCCATCTTCAAACAATGATTGCTTATAGCATAATAAAGGCTGCATAATATCTTGCAACTCTAGCGACCATTCCTTTTCTATGTTATACAGCTCTCTTAGAAGGCAGTATAAATAATATTCATAGTCATAAGCATTTTCTCTAAGCTTCCATAAAAGTCTATACCTGCCAAAGCTACTTGGATAAAATTCATCAGTTGCAGACACAGCAAATTGAAACTCTGCTCCATCTATACTTATTTTATATGCATCAACAGATTGCACAACTTCATGCATACTCTTCAAATGAATTTCAGGATGATAAATTGCTTTCAGAATCAAGGACTACCTCCATCATGTTAATCCCGGCATCAGCCATTCGAGAAAATTCTTTAATTGTTTCTGAAGAACATCTTCGTTTCCGGGAATACTAGGAACAAATCTAATACCATAACCAGATTTAAATTCCACACACTTTGGATTCTCAACGTTAGGATATAAAGCCCATACTTCATGTACTGGTTTTATAAAACGATTGGAAATATTATCTCCTAATCCATCGCAATCACCGAAGAAAATTGTTCTCATATCTTTGTATGCTTTAAACTGATTAGCACAACTATCGTACTCATACCCCGTATTTCTAAAATCCTTGTATACATACTCTTGATCGTCATTCCATAAGGAACTGCGTTTCCTATACTTAAAATCAATTATTAGCGAACCTAAATAAAATTTTTCTTGTTTAAATTCATCACATTCATAGCAATCTATTATGCAATCAGGAGTATTGTTAGCCTTTTTAGTGTATAAAGGCTGGTCGCATTTACTAGTTCTATCCTGAGCATCTTTTTCAGCTTGTTTTTTATCAAAAATTGAATAATCCACTCTTGGTATTTCTTTTTCATAGTATAGCTTCAAAACATACTCGCCATTGCTGGATCTAAATGAAAAATTACATCCAGCTACTAATTCACTAAATATTATACCCCTATCTGTCATTTGAGCTGCATCGCTGCTTTGAAGAGTAAAACCATTATTCATTATACTCTTTACTAGCAAAATTATATTCCAGTATTCATACATTAAGCTAGTTCTCTTCCATAACAGAGTCATGTGTTTATCACTAGAATACTCTCTTGCTATCCTGTCCAACTTCGAGTATAGAGAGAAAATAACATTGTACCTAGGATCAGAAAAATTCTGCGTTGAAATCACCGGTCCTTGAAAAGCAGGCAGTTCTTTAATCCATTGTACCTGCATAAGCGCATTGATAGAAGTCTTCAGACTTTCAATTTTCGTACATTGACTTAGCAAAAAAGAACTTACCTTACGCTTACGTATATACTCAGGTTGTTTTTTATCACCTTCATATTTTACATTTTTTAAATCGTCAGCTACAGTAAGCATATCGCTGCTAGCTTCATCTAAGCACTGCTGTATCCTATTGCTGAGGTCCAGTAATATCCTTTTTAAGTAACGATTTTCTAATAGATCAAAACTCAGCTCCTTTTGTGGTACAAACTCCTTGTTTGCTGGATGGTACTTACTCGCATTCAATCTCTTCGAACGCGCATCAATTTCTCTCCGGTTTCGACAACCAAGCAGCTTATAACGCTTAATAAGCCTATTATGTGGGTTATTCCTTATATCATTAAGCGCAGCTACTACTCGTGCATAACCTTCATTCAAGACCAACATTTTCCACAACATATGTGGTGTTACTTCGTTATACGCAAACTGCTTTGCAACACTTCTAATATAAGCGTAGTCAACAGCTTGCTTTGGAATACAGTCCATAATATCAGCTACCATGGCCTTCCAAATCCCGTTATCCCCCATTACAGAAGACACTACTTCAAAACCAGTATAATACTCCTTGCCATTAACACTAACTTTTAATACATATAAACCAGGTGGTAACGGGAAGGATTCTCCGGAAAAAGCTTGCACGAAGCTATATGATGATTTTAAGTAGGTACCATCTGCATGTGCAATATCAGGATTGTCCACCCCATCAAATCCATCCATATCTACAGCTGCATCCATATTAGTAGAAGTCAACCTAATGCTCAAGTTCCTGTTTTCAAGGATTCTTAACTCTGGCTTATGCTGTTGTTTTAAGTCTAGTACTGTTTCAAAAAAATCCTTCAATACAAGATCTTCATAATTTTGATCATCTAATGACTTTTTTCTTACTTCCAGACAAAACGGAAGATTAGCCAATATAGCCATAATTTCTCAACTCTTTCGCTTTTTCCTTTAATGCTTTGCGAGTGACAGGATATTCTACTTTTCCATCATTCAGATACTTGTCAATGATGCCTGATACATAATTATCATCTTCTATATATCCTATCAAATCTCTTACCTGCTCCTCAGTGCCTCTAACTTTTGGTAAAATTTTTTGAACAATAAGCTTGTCCAGAGCCTTTTCCCTAGTATAGTCGATGTCATTTTCAGGAATAGCATCAAGATATCTGGAAATCTGATTTACAACACGATGAGCAAAACAGAACCTGGGATTAACATTTTTTAGCTTTTCGTTAAGCTCATCAAGCAAACTAAGCTCATCATCCGTTAACCCCTGAGACTTAGGTTTATCAACCAAAGTAACGTCTACTACAATAAAAACTGGCTTTTCATCATCGTACACACTAAAATCGCAATCTTGAAGTTTAATTAAATTAGCTCTATCAAGCACCTTATCCGAGAGTCTGTACGTAGATTCATCAACGTTAATAGTTCCACAGAAGATAATATTTTCTCCCAATCTAATTTCTGCAGGATATTCAGCTGCATTAGTCACATTGATTTCTTCCTTGGGATTATAAATACGCAGTATTCTATTATTTACATCATTTTCAAGTATAGATATAAATTGAGCAAAATAGTATTCTACTTTAGCTAAATTCATTTCATCAAAACATACCAAAAATGGTTTATCAGGATGCTTTGATGCTTCAACCAAAAACGAAACGAGGCCAATGCTAGATTCTTTGTACTGCATTGAACTATTATCTAAATAACCCAGAATATCAGTGTCATCCGTCCATCCAGGACTGACAGGCACAATCAACATATGACCATTATCATCCAAACCAAGCGTTCTACCATATAAATCAACTAATTTAGACTTGCCTGTACCACTGATGCCCTCAATGATTGTTAAGCGAGAACTCTTTACAGAAGTATAAAAGTTAATAAGGTCGTCACTATTAAAATTAAGTCCACAAGCTTTAGCATTATTTTTTAATACCGCAAACACCTGCTTTTCATTTTCATAATTAATTACTTCGCTAGTATAAGATTTACGATTTCTCAAATAGCTGTTTTGAGAAAAGAGATTTTCAATTCTTTTCTTCAAAAAAGATTGAGCTGCTCTCAACTCCTCAATCTCCTTTGCCTGCTTTGCAATTACTTCCTCATTTTCCTTTAATTGTTTCCTCTGTTTATCTTTTATGGTAAGTAAATTATCTATCTCTGTAGATTGTTGCTTACTCTCTATATCTAACTGCTGATTTTTCTCGCTCAAATCGCTGACCTTATCTCTTAGCAGCTGTAGTGTCTCCTGAACCCCCTGTCCGTCATTTTTATCGCCATAGTATCCTATAAAATTCTTAATCATCAGCGTGTTGCAATCTAAAGACAGGTCGCAGATTACGCTCCAAATGTAATCTGCTGCTCCGGATTTTTTCTTTAAATCATCATATCTACTACTGTCTTCAAAGCCGAATTTAATAGCTTTGCTTTCCAGCGCGTTGATTAATTGACGCTTAATACTTTCAGGATTATCATTCATAGCAACTACTCCTGCTAGTCTAGTCAAAACTGTTTTCAGCGTATTATTATCCTGTTTATCTAGAAACCATTGAATAATATCCCTATTAAACATAGAATCACCCCAATCCTTTTATACTAAATCTTTCAACATATTATAACAATCAACACGTTGCTTATCATTTAAATGCCGGAACATTTCCACTACAGCATTAACCCTATGCTGAGCAATATATTCGTCAGCTTTAGTTCTAATAATCTCCACATCATCTATAGTCTTCTGCCTAAGAAAATCGGGCAAGGTGTCTAGAGCTAGCCGAAGCTTATTTACATCATTGATAGAAGCATTAGCAAAATCAAATTCGATATGCTCTTTTCGCCAATTAGAATCTAGCTCATCTAGTTTCTCCTCAATAGCTGCGAAGAATTCTGTAACATTAACACGAAGGTCATGACCATAATCTTCGTCTAATGTATCTAACGCTTGTTGAATAGATTGCAAAACCAAAGACTTTGTCTCATAAAAGCGATTTCTGTTTTTTATATCACCTGGTATTTTTTCCAAACCCTCTATAACACTACTTAAATGCCCTTTCAGGTCATTCAGATAAGCTTCGGTTTCTGCATCATAATCATTATTCTGCAGCTTAATAATGCTATACTTAGTCAAACGAATGTCATCTAAATTTTTTGCGTTATCGAGTTGTTCTTCTAAACTATCTAACGCCTCATTTAGTTTAGCTTTGATACCTTTAGCAATTACCAGCCAGTTACTAACTTTAATCTCCAAATCAACTGCATTACCCAAATAAGTTTTTATCGGAGCTATCTCCTGCAATAAATTCTTGCACTCTTGAATAAGTTTTGATATCCTCTTATATCCGTAACTCTCATCAATAGTATCTTGAGTAAATATTGTTTCAATTTGTTTAAACTTACTATTTACAGCTTCAATTTTAAAGAAGGGTTTGTTCTTCTCCTTCTCTATATGCTCGAGAGCATGCTTGTTTTCTTCACTATAGCCAACATCCTCAAGCAGCTTAGCAAAATATTTTATCTTAGATTCGAAATTAGTAATATCCTCCCGTCTAGTACACCTTTCATTATCTATCCATTGAATTAATAGCGGTGCAATTACGTTTCTAAACATAGCAGCTAACTTACTCAATTCATTTTGATAAGCTTCACTTGGAATAAACCCATTTGAGAGAACATTACTTAAAAGTTCCCTTTTCTCAAGACTTGCAATAGCTTTTAATCCTTGCTGAATATCATAGCTTTTCTTATTATCAAGAAGATTCTCATATTGCTCATATAACGCATCTATCGCTTGCTTCCAACCGAAATCCAGTCTATTCGCAGTATTAAACTTTTGTTCAAGCAGCTTATACTTATCCTTAAGATTTTCAGGCAATTCCTCTTCTGCAAGAAGCTCGTCAATTTTTCCTTTTCTTTCAATTACTTCGTCTACATCCTTAGATGCTTCTATCTGGTTAAATAATTGTAAGAACTTAGCTTCAACACCAGCAAGATTCTTCTTTACAAAGCTTGTGGCTGATAACTTCCTAAAGTCAATTTTTATAGTACCTTTACCACTAGCAGGCAATACGTTATCAAGCCATTCACCTACTGTAATCTTCACTCCATTAAGAGATACGCGCAGGCAATAGCTCAAATTAGCATAAACAACAGCCATTAGATATAACACTTCATGATCATTCATGCCATATGGTGCTTCCATTAACTCACCAACCAGATTGTTGTAAGAAATATAGCTGTCCTCAACAAATTTACCTGTAATTAAATTGTACGCACGTAACGCCCTTTGGTTCTTTGGTTCAAAGAATAAGTAATCTTCACTCATACACTTCCAAGAATTTGGGGCATTGTAACTCAATGTATTTTTTAAGCGTCCTTTGCCGTCAACTCCCAGGCCCTCAATAGTAGTATTGTTAATATTTCCATTAAATAAAATACGTACTATCTTAAAGAATATAGAACGCGCTTTACCTCGACTATTTTCAAAGCCATCAAAATCAAATGGTAGTACCTGAGAATAAACATTCCCAAAGACTTGTGCTAGATAAACCTGCAATCTGTCCTTCAAATTAGAAACACCTTTAGAATCTATACACGTCTTTTCCATTTTTAAATTCTCAAACATATCACGAATTAAATTACTTATATCATCTAATGCTTCATTATAATATGCTGAAAATCTATTAACAGCTTGGTAATCAAAACTCTTCAAAGCAACATAGTCAGTAATAGCATTCCAAAGCCTGTTATCTTTATCATTCAATAGCATAAAGACAATAGGATACCCAGTTGCCTTCGCGGACAACCTAACAACATCCTCTATATTCGAATAATCTACATCCTTATTAGTATAAAGCCAAACCAGCCTACCCTTAGGTTTATCCGGAGCAACTGCCTCTGAACACTCTTTTATAATATTATTTAAGTACCCAGCTGACAATTCATCAACATAGAATAAATCTTGCTCATACTGCCATTCTTTTGTTTTTATTTTATTCTCATAGTTAAATCTTGTAGTTAAAGGCTCTATTACATCTGCAAGCTCTCTGATTATAGAATCACTTAAAATATCCTTACTTAGCTTAGCATTAGCTCGAGCACGGTTGAAGAATACTTTAAAGTCATGTGCGCCTGTAGATTCCTCTAGGAAATCAAAACAACCAGAATGCTCATTTAGACTTAAAATTGCATATTCTCTTTCCAGATAATCCATGGAATTATTAATTTCAGCTATACTTAAGCCAGTAAATAGACTAATAGCCTTAATAGCCCCTTTTCTATCAATTGTCTTGAAGCGCAAAATTCTCAACAAAAGATTTGCTCTTAAAATCTTTAGACAATTATCATCCAGATTGTCTAAGTGTTTAGATATAATTCTGTTAAATGCAAGGCAAAACTGGGTTGATTGACGACCACTTTCCTCAGCGCTCAGTATCTCTGTAAATAAATCTCCCTGTAGTAACTGTTCTGGATAAATGCATGGTAATTCACTATTGGCATCTATAGTTATATCTTTTAGCGCCTCAAAGTATTGACTCACTAAGAACAAAGAGGATCTGTTCTGTAAATAGCTAGAGAGTTGTGACAGTGCATATGTAGCTAATGGGTGCATGGGAAATATTCCTTGCACTACAACCTTTCTGTACTTATCATAGTACTTCCATACGCCCTTTACATTAGTCCAATCATTCAGCGAAGTATAAATATCTTTCCAATATTCTTCTTTCTTCTGCAGTCTACTAGCGATATTGGCTGTAAAAAATTGCTTATCTTTTCTTAAAACCAAATTAGCAAAAATAGTTTCTAAATTTGATGATAAGTGATACTTATCGCTAGCATCATAACGTCCAATATATCTACTAATATTGCTCGTAGGATCTATGCGCTGCATATATGTTTTTATGTCGCTCTGAATAAAATTAATTACCTGGATTCTTCCTTCAGCATTCTGAGCACATTCGAAGATTTGCTGTAATGCTGATTCTCCAGTTTTTGCAGAATTATTATTAGAGGCATATTCAAGGTATCTGCCGAATTCATCAAAGAGAATAACAATCCCATCAAAAGGACCACTAGATCCACAATAATCATCTAACAGAGCATTTAATATGGAGTTGGCAGAAATACCTTCATCCCAACTAATATCCACACCATTTACATCCTTATATACTGCATTAACTAAATTAAACGTAGCTTCTTCTTGAAAAAGTGTTGCACGAACATACTCTATCAACTCATTTCCTTTTTGAATAAACCCGAATTCAGATGCATATTTCTCAAACAACCCAATCGAAGACCAGTTTCTTTCAAAAAATCTAGAGGCAGTCTCTAGAGCTCTATTGATTTTCTTTAAGTTATCAGTTGAGCAGCCATATAGCAAAAGCGATTTTTGAGCCACCTTTAGCAACTCTGCATTAAGATTAATGTCTCTCATGCCGTTAATCGTTAAAACAAGGTTGTGTTTTTTTGTGTTCTGCTCTATTTCTCTAGCTTTAGCGAAATCTATATTACGAATATTTTCAATAATAGCGCTATATGCCTCAGGATTATAGTCAGGACCAGAGAATAATTCACCTAAGGTTACTCCTAAGTGTGATTTACCAGTGCCATAGGTAGCAATAGCTAAGGATAATGGATTGTTGTTAAATTCATTATTGACCTTCTCACTTATCTCTTGAACAAAACTAACTGTATCCTTAAGATTACTTTCCCTTCCTCCACCTGCTCCATTGTATTCACTACCATGAAACACAAAATTTTTAGCAACTAAAGTAGCTTTATCCCGGTTGTAGAACCAGTCTATCTGGACAGCACCATCAAAAAAGATATCTTTCCTAAACTCTAGTAAATCTCCAAACCTCATGACTATCATCCTCTCATTTTGTTTTTCTTATAATGTTGAATATATATGTTTTATAATTACATCTGATGAATGAAGTTTCAGTACAATAAACGGAGTTAAAAGTCTCTCAAATTTTATAATTCCATGACTCTCGAGAGTACTTAATACCTTGTCAAAATCACTTCTCGACAAGCATAATTTTGCGTCTACATTCATAGCATAGAAGTCATCGGCAGTTAATTCTAAGATGCCATCATGTAAACTCTCCCACTCTTTCAGCAAGATATAGGCATAAATATTAATATAGGCATCTTTAAATGGTAAAAAGGTGCATTTTACTTCTTCTGGCGTAGTTTTCAATACTGCAAGTTTACGAAACATGCCGCTATATGACGTATAGAACGGGCTCATGTTCACATCTGTACCTTTGTATTGAACTTTAAGAGCATCCATAAATGTTGTCATTTTAAGCTTATTTCCATACCTTGGAAAAATATTAGAGAAAACAAAATTCCACAAACTTGCACCACTAGACAATACCATATTAGAATGGCAAAGGTAGATAGTAGCCTTCTCTTGTAAAGCTTCATCCTGATACTTTACCTCTTTACCCAGAGATGTTAATTTAAGCAAATGTTTTTTATCATGATATTCATCTTCTAGCAGACCCATGAACTGAGCATATTTTATAAAGGGTTCAACCTTGCCACTAGACTTGCCCGTGGGTATACCAGTAATATCCGAAATCTCTTCTTTCGTATAAGCAGTTTCCTCTTCAGCAACACTTAGAAGTGTCGAAATCGCACTCGCGTCCGGAGGAAATGTCTGATGAAAATTTAAATTTGTTTTAACTATAGTCATTATTATCCACCTTAAATTCTATTAAAATCTAGTAATGTATTCATCTCTTGTTGAACCGTATGGAGCAAAGAATTGTACCTTTGCTCTAAAACTTTTTTTCTTTCATCATCACTTGAATCAATGCGAATATCAGTAGAAGTAAAACCTACATTTGTTAACCCCGCACCCTTAGGAATCATTAATGCATACGAATCTAGAGAAGCATTATTTATTTTATTGTTCGCAAAATCACTAATATAAAGCATATTTAGTGGTGAATTTAACAAATGTTTTTTGTTGCTTCTAATCTTATCAGTTGATTCAGAAACAGTACAATCTATACCTAATGGAATTACATGATGTATTTGATATTTGTCTGATTCAGGGGCAAAAACAGACATATGTCTTAAATCTCCATTATTATCCTTGAGTAAATCGTAATATCCTATTGATAAATAATACTGACAAATTACTGTACTAATTATATTTTTTGGATATTCTTCATTATCTGCATTTTCCATAAGAATATGACTTTCATCAGAGTATCCTGGCATATTTAATACTTTGTCCTGCCGTGATTTTAACCAACTTAAATTAGGTTGCTTCTCATTTTTTATATCAATTACGCAATCAATAAGCAAATTCAAATCTGTAATCATGCGTGAATTCTGGTCTCTATCAAATTGTCCAGAAAAAAGATTAATCCAATACCATGCTTCTAAAAGATCAAATACTTCTTCTCCATACTTTCCACTATAGCAATCATCGTCATGAAGAATATATGCGACTACTGGCACCATTAATACATAATTTATATCTCTAAATTTTCTTAAACCACATCTACTTTGGAAAAAGAAACACGCTCTATCTATTGCATTACAACTAGGTTCACAATTTTTATCAAGTAACTCTGGTGAAAGAGCTAGTTTTTTAGGTCTTTTCAACAAATCTAAATGATATTCGTCCTTAGACATCTTGGGCCTATATGATAGTAATGACAAAACATTTAAAAAGGATTCAAGATAATTTTTTGGAAACTCTTTCTTATTATTGTCATAGCACCCCATACTTACAGATGCCTTATATGAAATTAGCTTTTTATAATCATTTTTTATATTATTAGGTACTAAAAGAGCAGGATAAAGAGCACTTTTGCTAATATACTTTTTCATTCTTTCATTATATGGTTCTGGATTTGCTAAAGTTACACGTGCCATTAACAAATCATATATATCTAAACTTACGCCACCTCTATTAAGATTTTCATAAATATCAATTGCTCGTGCCTTTTGGGAATCATCTAACGATATTTGGCTTAAATTTATTTGAGTAATACATGATTTTATGTACAACAACATATTGGAAGACCATCCATCTACTTGAATTGCTAAAACTTGCTCATAAGCCTTTAAAATGTCATTATCCGTTTTTTCATAACAAGATTCATCGAAATATTCTTCATATGCATCTTCTATCAAGGCACTTTTAATAAAATTCTTAATCTCTTCCCTTGAATCGTTTTCCATTTTAGTAGCAAGTTCTTCAACTTTAGCTTTCGCCACATTATCTGCGATTAATTTAATTATTCTGGATAATGTAGTATTGTTTAAACCTGTTTTACCAGTATCTATCAATAGAAATAATGGAATATAATAAAACTTATCCTCAGGATTTTGGCAAAATGTCTCTAGTTTGCTCAACTTTGAAACATCTTTATAATAGGGATTGTAACAATCTTTACTGTTCTTCGAAAACTTAACAAAACGAATATATTCTAATACATCTGCTGTTTGAAAATCCGGTTCATCATTATCTGGTTTATCGAGAGGAAATGCTAGTCTATGCAATCCAAATAAATCATCATCTATACCAGAAGCATATCTAGGTAATGCCAAAAAAAATCTGCGTTTTAATGCAACTGGGGCAATAAGATCACCTATAGAAGATAAATTAAATATTACATTAGAAAATACGTTAGCTAAAACAGTTAATCTTTGCTGACCATCAAGAAGAAACTCCACATCTCCATTTCCAAGAGTCTTTGAATCTAATGGCTTACTTGAACCTAATGGTTTACAAGCATACTCATCAGCATGTCTGGCTTTAAGTAATAAAATGCTACCAATAGGCATTTTAGTTAAAACAGATGCAACCAATTTCCTTTGATCTTCCTCATCCTTCCATACAAATTGTCTTTGAAAATTAGGCAACAAAATCTTATTTTTTTTGATTTTTGTAATAGTCTTATCTAAGCTTTCTTGAAATGGCTGCAACATATTCTGTCTCCCCTTTTATAGATTATCTTCTATCTCTTCCAGCGCCCTCTCCAGCGCAGTAAAATCTTCATCACTGGTAAAATACCCTACGCTAAACCTAATCGTCCCGGCAGGATATGTCCCTAAAAATTGATGAGCTAACGGCGCACATTGCAGACCGGTACGCACTGAAATACCATACCTATCAAAAATTCCGCCAGCACTGTCACTGCTTATTCCATTCATAACACAAGATACAATGCCAACAAATTTTTGCTGGTCATTATTGCCGACAACCTTTAAAAAATCATATTGTTCTATAATACCTAAGAGTCTTCGCCTGTGCTCAACTTCTTTTTTCCATACATTATCTTTTCCTTGCTCAGCAAGCCATTTTAAAGCAGCGTTCAGACCGGCAAGCCCAACAATATTACTCGTCCCCATCTCATAACGCTCTGGCAAGCTGTTAGGCATATTCTGATTAGCAGATTCAAAACCGGTACCACCAAAAATAACTGGCTCTAAAACAATCTCCGGCTTCATAACAAATCCGGAAATCCCGGTAGGACCATACATTGTTTTATGTCCGGCAAAAACAGCAAAATCAAAAGTATTTAAGCCTACATTAGTATCAACTAAACCGGCAGTTTGAGACATATCAGCAACAGTAACAGCATCATAATCCTTGGCTATTGCGAAAATTTCTTCTACCGGAGCAATAAGTCCAATGACATTGCTTGCATGACTAACAATGACTGCATCAGGCTTTACTTCATCAAACTGATAACGGATGCGAGGCAAATCATAGCTTAAATCCTTCTGAACATGCAATTGCACTACCTTTATTGCACTTGCTTGCTCATAATAATGTAAAGTTCTTGTGACTGCATTATGTTCAAAGGGACTAATATAGATATTTTTCAATCCTTTCTTTATCAGTCCCTGAATAATTATATTAAGAGCAATAGTCGCAGTAGGTGTAAATACTACCTGCTTTGCGGGACAATGAAATAACTCTTGAATGCGTTTACGAGTATCTTTTAGCAAAGCTCCTGCACTTTTAGCCATACTATAATTACCCCTGCCTGCATTAGCTCCGCTATTTTTATAGAATTCACTCATGAATTCATATACGCTATCAGGTTTTGGAAATGTAGTAGCTGCATTATCAAAATAAGCCATTTTTTCACATCCTTAGCACAGCTTTTGTAGTATCTCCATCATAATCTGTCGTTTTTCCTGATCAGAAATAGATGTTCCCATAGATTCTACATCAGCTGTAATCATATTCATCAACAACTTAGCACGTTTGCTAAACTCAACTTTTTCAAAGCGTTTTGTCACAGCATTGCCTGTTTCGTCAATATATGAAAGCTCATAACTACTTGTTGTCGCAGTATTTTCTACAGCATCGTCAGTCTTGCTTGCAAACGCTTCTGCAGTAGCTTTATATTCTTTAAGAGCTTCCATAAATGTTTTGATTGTATGATCATCCCAATCCTCAATACGCAAGCCTGTAGCTAACTTAGCAATTCGTACAATGGTAGCCTGATCATCATTAGTTACTGTTTTAAATAAAGCAAGGCATTTTTCTGTTCCGTTACCAAACAGTTGCTCAAACACTTTTTGATCTAACTGTTCGCACCAATCCTTAATTACAGATGCTAATGACATAGCTTTTAAAGTAATCTTATTCTCCGGTATAGCAAATATTTCTTTTAGCTGCTCTGCTAACATTACTTTAAGCACATCGATATAAGCATCAATATTCCTTTTATAAGCAGCTACGTCTTTACAAATATCGGAATTAAACTCCTTATAACCAAATACCTCAGGAATCTTTTCAAATAACAGTTCTTGGCTGCCATTCCCCTGTTTTAACTGCCTCAAAAATGCTATTTGCTTACTATCTGTCTTTACACCATCAATTGTTTTCTTTGATTCCCTCGTATATTTTGGCAAACCTAAATACCAACGCTTCATGGCAGAAGCAACATAGCCATATGCATCATTTAACTTCTCAGTTTCAATAACATAGTCAGAAAATACACCTGACATTTTTTCCACAAAATCAGCTTTATCGGCGTCCCAATCAAAATAAGAAATATAATAATTATCTGGATCAGAAAGCATCTGCTGCATTACATCCGCATTCAACGGCACTTGTCCATAACCATCTTGGATGACAATTTGCTGTTTTAACTCATGGAATACTACAGCTACATAAATCGGAATAACACCATCTCTTAACCCGATATGATATTCTGCATCAGTTAATCTACGATAAATCTCTCTAAATGGTATCGGGCCTAAAGTTCTTGCCTCAAAAATAACAGCTTCTATTGTTGCCAAAACTTCTGCCATATGGATATCCTCAGGCTCCATATTAAGAACAGATGTACCCATAAAGCCTTCGCACAAAATACCCTTATTAAGTAATGTACTACGCATGATCGATACTTCCTGACCGCTACCGGAAAATCCTAAATTTTCCTCAATATCATTGCGTAGTAATGCTGCTATAACTTTATCTCTGCTATTTTTAGCGATAGATGTAATATTTTTCTTGTTAATTGCCTCATTATTGATAACAGGAGTATTAGGAAAAATTCTATAACAAATATTTGACAACAATTCTGTAAGTACTGCTTTTCTTGTAATATGCTCTACATTACCATTATGTATATAAACAGATTTATAATTATTAGGATGAGTATATGAATTTATAAAATCAAGAATTACATCACGTAAATCTTCATAGATAACCTCATATTCATCAAATAATATTGAATTACCCTCTGCAGCCTCTTTCAGCTTTGAAACAGCATAAAACTGCTGGGCAATCATTTTTATTTCCTGATATTTCTTAGGCAGAACAAATACGCACTGATCAATCCCCTTGCTAGTCTGCAAGACTATATCTTTTATAGCATCTATAGATTTGTTTTCTTCGGGAATTATTGCATAAATTACACCATCTGCCTCGCTATTTTCACTCTTTACCTGCCAATCAATATTTTCCCGTACTTCACTAGCTTCGATAAATTCAAATGCAAAATAACGAATCATTTCTTTCTCGTCATTATAGCGAGATGGATATACGTAATTATCAAAATTTGACTGATTTAAAATTTCTTTTGTAGAAACCCGGTTAGCATTAACAGCCATAAAATCATTAATCTTATCTTGAACATCGACACCGGAACTGCGTTTTAAGCGCAAAAAGCCATTGCTTTGCTTTTGATAGATTACAAGTTCTTTTTCCATCAAATTAGTCAAAGCATGGCTAACTTTTTCCTCACCATATTCATTATTATAGATATTAAAAATTTCCGCCTTTGTTGGTTGCAATCTTTCAAACTGCTCCAAAATATAAATCAAAGAAATAGTTTTTACTATCTTGCATTCCAGCGAATTTTTTTCTAATGCATCTAAAATAGCTGTTGTAAGAATATATTTATCATGTAAATCCCCGGAATAAACCTCTTTTTTAAACAAAGGCTCAAAGTAATCATAAATATAATCCGGTGTTATTAACGCAAATTTACTCTGATCAACATTATCAAGATACGTAGCAAGTGTACTTACTCCTTTTGCAGACAAAAATGTAAAAAGAGTTCTTTCGTTTTGCGCTACACGTTCTGATAATCTTGGCAATACAAAAGTCGATATTGGATGTAACGGATAACAATCGTAGATAGTTTTTCGAATCTCAATTTTATCCATATCCATAAAAATATTATGATTTTCATATACCTGAAATGTATTATCAAAATAACCTTTATTTTGCGCACAGAAAAGCTGCCACTGGTCTAATTTCTTGTTTATCACAGCGGCTATAATTTCATAAGTCTGCGTAAAATTATTATTAAGATGAATATGCGTAAATCTTTCAGATACGCCTCTCCAACCATCTACTTTTTGTTTAGGCAGCTTATCTATATAATTGGCAATCTCTTTATGAGAGATAAGCATCAAATGCAATTGTAAATCCCCACTACGATTGCATTTTTCAGCAAAGTCCTGCAACATTTTGGTATCGCTTACAGATGCTTCAGAAATATTTGCTTCTAAAAATTTGCTAAACTCATCATAGACAACATAAATTCCTGTATATCCTCTGCTCTTAATACCTTTTACCGCAGCCTCATACAAGTCAATAACATCAAAGCCTAAAAACGGATTAAATTCACTTCCGGCAGTCAGAGAAGGATATATTTTCTCAAATTTTTCATATGCAATAATATTAAAGTCTTCTAATTCACTAATAAATTCAGCTATCGGAAGCTCAATCTTCTTTTGGAACTCCTTGTATGTTAAAGGATATTCAGTTTTCCATCTTTCTATTACACGGCAAGCAGCCTGGTAGTTCGTTTCCGGCATAACATCAAGCATATTGTTCATTGCCAATGTTCTCTGTAAAGCTAATAAAAATGCTTGCGGTATGCTCGTGTTACTGCCTGTAATTACTACCGGCAAAATCTTATTATTACTCTTGTAATAGTTCAAGACAGCCTGATATAGCTTATCATTTTCTTTAAGCTTGGGCAGTAATTTTTCAAAACGAGACAAGTCCTTTTTCATTAACATGGCCAATATAGTCAATATAATATGTGACTTGCCTTTACCATAAGCACCAATTAAAACTCTCGCTCTATCCGTAGAATTAAGATTGGTACTTAAAATAATTTCTTCCAACAACTTTAATGTTGACTGGGTTGGTATAAAGTTTTTCAGTTTCTCGTCACTATTCAGGTCAAAACCAATATTAACAGAATATTGGAAGCCTGTAGCGACTTCTATCATATTTCTCATTAGTCTTCACTCCCAGCCCAATCATTAATATTTGCATAATAACGCTCTACACATTCCATAAAATTACGCTGATTATGGAATTGAACCACATCCAAACCAGCTGTCCTAATAACCTTTATTTCTCCTAATTTTTCAATTGCTCTCAAAACGTCAAGAAGTCCTAAAGAATCAAGGTTGAATACTTTGCCAATGCTACATTCATCAACTAACAAACTATTTAAAGCTACTTCTTTTCTGCCCTTACTTTGTTCAGAAATTACAGCAAGTGCTATCCATGGGTTAATTGTTTTACTGCCTGGCATTGCTTTTCTATAAGATTTTCTTGTAACAAGGTCTACTAATCCCAGTTCACCCAAAGGACAATCAATATTATTCTCTGCACTTACTTTTAAAGGATTAGATTTATACCTAGGCAAATATGTATTGATAATACAATTAAAATCATCCTCTAGGGATCTTACCGCATGTCCTTTATTATCTGCATCGTCTTTTTCCGCTATATATTTTTGCAATTGCAGAATAAAATCTTCTTTGCTGAATTCAGTCATATTGAAATGATTGAAGAAATAGTACCATGCAGTTGCGTTTTCTTGATTTGTAGCCAATTTATACTGCACCAGATACAATGTGCCAAGTTCCTCTAAATACCTGTCATATTCATAGATGCAACTACCTAAATCCGTTAAGTGCTGCTCTCTAACCTTCCCTTTTCCTTCTACAGTAAGACCGGTTACTTGCAACCAATAACGCAAGGACTTTACCATATTAGCTCCGATACCCAAAGCATCCATTGGATTATTTAGTTTATCTACAAAAACATTCGGTTTATTTATTACATTCTTCATTCCCTTGCTTAACCAGCCTTTTCTGATAAAGAATGTTTCATGGGCACGAAACTTCATTGACATTTAGATACTCCTATTTCTTGCTTAGTGTACGTAAATATTTTTCCATCATGCATCCACCATCAAGATACTTAGGCGTAACACACATTTTACAATGCACACATTTATCAGGATTGATATAATACTCATCACCTATAATGGAAATGGCGCCTGCTTTACATAATGATTCACATTTAAGACATTTACGACAAGCATTAAATTTTTTTATTTGATAGCTTACCATGCGTTGTAAATCGTCATGAGAAGCTACGTTCATTGTTCTTACTTTAACAGCGTAATCAAATTCACTATTACCAAAAGGCTGAATAGATAATATTGGTACATTGGTCCTAATATCTACAATTAAAACCTCATGTAATAAGTTTTGCCCCAGTTCAGGAGCTACTCTACCAAAAGGAGTGAAGAGATTAACTAATTCATCATCAAACTGGCGAACTAATTTATATATTTTGGCATGTTCTTCGGATGTACAATTTGTAAATTTTATTTTGACATCATTTGCCGCAGGAAGACCATTACCGCCCTGTCTTGCTTTCCATTTGCCAGTGTCTACATAAACTTCCGGATCAGGTTTACCGATTTTTTTAGCAAACTCTATAAGAAAATCACGCCATTTCTTAGATTGTTCTGGCATATAAATTCTTGACAGAAATTGAGCGCGCTGATTGTTATTAGGACAGCACCAACAGCCTACTCGATCATAACCTAGTCTGTAAGCATCATTAAAATCAATTTTTTCTGCTAACATATAAAGCCAAACGTCAATATCTCTCCAAAAGAATATTGGTGAAGCCACTGTTTGCTTTTGAATCTTTACAGATTCTGAATTACCTTCAACTCTATTATATTTACTACGGCTTACAGATTCCGCCTTTCTGATGCCATAAAAAGTCAATATCTGTTGATTACGATATAAGTTATTCAAAACACGCGTAATCGGACCTGTTTTAAACATAGAGCAGCACCAACGCATCATACGAGCCGGAGGACCTATATCTGAACATACATCATAAAAAATTTGCTCGCGATTTTTCGCTATTTGAAAAATAGCTTGCGGATTGTTTTCCCTATATCTATGTGCATACTCAATAGTCAAAGGAAATTCTAAAGTAGTATCGCCGAAAATATGCACTAAGCTGGGATTACTCAAAGCTTTAATAACTATATCTGCCGTAACAGTCGAATCTTTTCCGCCTGAAAAAGATAGCACTATTTGTTCTTCTTCAAACTTGCTTGCTGTATTCTTAATAAAAGAAAAAGCTTCATCCTTAAGCCAATTTAATCTATTTTTATTTGCTTGCACAAATTTCGTTATATACATATCAAAATACTGATATGTATTGCCTTCTTGATACTCAGCAAGTTTTTTTATCAAATCGTCAGCATCAGCTGCTTGAAAAACCTTACTCGCAACAGGTATAGATTTGCCATCAACATAATATCGGCTATTAGATGCCCACACTGATTTTTGTATCCATTCATACGGTTTTTTCCCGATTAAAAGCTCTACTAAGAGTCTTTCTTCCGGAAACACCGGTCGTAAATCAGTAGATAAATGCTTCATTTTAGAATGACAAATTGGGCAAATTTTATAGTCTGACTGATTAACAGTTTGTTGAACAGGAATTGTGCATTCATGACACCACAAAACATCAGTTGGAACATCTTCTATTGTTTTTTGTTTACAAACAGGACATACATCATTATTTGTCTCTATTTGACAATTTATACACCACATATTAAGCCTCGACAACAACCAAAAAGTATAGGTTTTTGTCATATTGCCAATGTGAAATAAAATCAAAAATACTTTATGCCTGATTGCGTGAATTTAGCTGATGTAGTAAAATATAAATAGGTTTATGCTTACTCAAAGCAAGTTAAAAACCTATACTTTTTTGCCATATTGAGGATTTTTAAATGATTAAAATAAACTGGTCCGTTGAAGAAGCTGTCGCCTTGTTCTATTTTTATTTCAATGGCTTAACTTCAAAAAATGATTTAAAAAAACTATCAGCTGCATACAAAAAAAGAGCAGTTATGTTAGGTATTCAAACGGATGATAAATTCCGTAACATTAACGGTCTTTCTATGCAACTTGGTTGTATAACATATATAGTTACAGATGGTAAGCACGGCTTTTCTTCAGCAAGTAAGCTCTTTTATGAAACATATCATCTATACAAGACATCGCCGGAAGTATTTAGCCGTATTTTTAAAGAATTTAACGATAAATATATGTAGTATCAGCCAACCTAGTAGGTGACTGATACTTTTTTATATCTTATAATTCTTAGCTTTATACCTAAAACTAGATGTTGGCATACCGCATAATTCAGCTGCCTTTTTAGTTGAAATAAGTTTTTTGCTCCAAAGAGTAACAATAACATGGAAATTCTCCGGCAAAGGTTTAGGCGGACGCCCAAATTTTATTCCCTTAGCTTTTGCTGCAGCAATACCTTCTGCTTGTCTTTGATGTATAATTCTATACTCATTATCAGAACAATAGCTTAATAAACTTAATATTAAATCACTAATCAATGTTCCTAAAAGATTTTTCTCACGTCTTGTATCTAATAAAGGTACATCAATAACTACAATATCCGACCTTTTTTCCTTAGTTATTATACGCCATTGTTCACTTAATTCATGATAATTTCTTCCTAGTCTATCTAAAGATTTGATAACCAAAACACTTGATGCATCTAATTTTCTTAGAAGCTTTTTATACTGAGGACGATTAAAATCTTTTCCTGTCTGTTTATCAACATAAATATTTTTATCAAGCACTCCTATTGATTTTAATGCAATAATCTGCCTATCCTCCTTCTGTTGAAATGTGGACACTCTAGCATATCCATATAGCTTTGGCTCATTAACGGCTTCTGTTTTCATAAAAACAATCACTTCTTTCATAAAATAGTCTCCTATGGTACAATCCCTTAGGAGACTATATACTATATTCAAATACAATTTATAGCAAGCAATAAAGTTTTGTGTTCTCCCCCGTCATGCGATCCCACGCACGGCTTTTTTATAAACAAAAAATCTGCGCAAGCACACAGCCTGCGCAGATTCGCCAAAGCACGAAAACCTTAATTCGCACAGATACCTTATTTAACTTCAATAACGATTTCCTGACCATGCGGAATATCGGGATTCATAGCATCCTTCAGCTCCTCCGGAGTTACGCCCAAATCCACATTATCCCTAACCTCTACCTGAAAATCAGTACCGGCCGGATAGTTGATATTGCTGCCCTTCATAAAAAGACCGCCCACCAGGCTAACCGCAGCAGCAACAGCCACAGCACCGCCATCGGTTTTGCCCTTGCCTTCGAGGCCCTTTCTCAACGGAACGCTGACATTGTTCAACGTCTTGATTTCCTTGCCTGCAATACGCAGTACACCCTTTCTGCCGAAGCCGCCTGCCTTTTGCACTTCATATACATAACCCATGCCTACAGTACCTTTGGGAATAACTACAACTCCGTTAATTATCAGGTTTTCTGTAGTCTTGAACTCCACCTGCTGATTTTTCTTGTGAGTTTTAGAGTTAGCAGGCTCGATAAGCTCAACGTTAAGCATGGTTTTTTCAGGGATATAAATATGTCCCGGCAAAACATTGGCAATTGTCACCTTTTGAGCAGCGGCCTGCTCCTCTTTTTTCTGCAGCGCAAGTCTTTCCTTAAAGGTCAGCTTCGAAGGATCTGCCTCTTTAGCAGGCATTTCTTCTTCTGCAAACGGGTCGTACTTTTCATCCACACTTACATACCGGCTTGACGGTGCAGCATAAGCCATCGGCAGGCTCAAGCCATTAGCCATCATAATTGCGCTGAGGATTGCTGCCGCAAATTTTCCTGTTGTTCTCATTTTCAAACACCTTCCCTTCAATAATTAGGATATCTTGAATACCATCATACCCGGCATTACAGATATCAGGGTAAAACAAAAGCCATTTTGCGAACTTCTCGCGTTGCCGAAGCTTTTTGACTTCTGCTTTAATATAATCTTACCATATAAATTGGACAATATCTGTCTATCTTGACTTGCTTTTATAAAATTTTTATAAATTATTTTACGCAATATCATTTTCTTTTTATCGAACTATTGTTTTTATCCTTTGCCTATGCTATAATTATCTTAGTTGCATGAGTAGCCGCAATTTTGCGGAGCTTATGCCTGGTCATACGGACCAGTGGCGCCTGTCGAGCTTTCGGCAGGCGCCTTTTTTGTATACAAAAAAGCATCGTAAGCTACCTCAATAGCCTACGATGCTTTTGCTTTCAGCCTTATTTGCTGTGGTGGCAGTGACCGCTGGTCTCGCCATTCATGATTTTGCGGAAAACCTCATGCGCTTCGTCTGCGCTCTTACCGCTTTCCAGTGCTTTTTTCATATGCACCATGGCAGTGCGATACTTAGCATGTGCTTCATCCTGCGGAATGGACTCAATGTCCATCGGGTTGAACTCCATTACCTTTTTGAAGATAGCATGGATTTCGTCGCTGGATTTGCCTGCCTTTTTAGCAGCCTCTACGTGCTTCATAGCGCTTTCATAACGATGCTTGCCGTGCGGATCAGTCGGAATTTCAAATTTCGGATGCATATTATTCACCTCGCTTCCTTTGATTACAACCATAATATACACTATATTGCCGCTATAAGGTCAAGTACATATTTATATTTTTCTCACCTGAAACTAGCTCTCTTTTGCAGTCGGATGCAAGCGTTGGGCGATAATTTTGTTGAACTGCTGCTGCCAGGAGGCCAGCATAGCAGGCAAAGTGCCTTCATTTATAATCTCAGCTTCAACATTATATTGTTCTGCAATAGCCTGCAGCAGCTTCTGCCCTGCCAGCTGCATTTCTTTAGCGCTGATAAGCTCCCACAAATGCTGGTCTAGCAGGTGTACATAGAGCGAAGTATATACCAGCATTATATCTTCCTTGGCCAGCCTTTCGGCTGCCAGCAGATATTCCGGTTTTACTACCGCAGCATCCTGCGCGCTGTATGCCTGCCACATATCGCCCGTCTTGATGTCAAAGCGTTTGAGGCGGCGGAACACGTCATGCTGTTTTGCGGGAGTGAGGCCGGATTGCTTGGCCAGCGCTTTTTTAACTGCGTTCTTCACGGTTTTGCCTATAAGCTCACCCAGCTTGGAGTGCTTGCCTGCTCCCTCCATGTACAGCTCGCTCGCACTGTTGGCGATGATAATTGTCTGGTCCGTGCCGGAGCCGGTAGCAATACCGTTGGAGTATTTGCTTCCCTCCAGCAGCTCCTGAATAGCAGCAGTCTTGGCCTCGGTGCAGGTCACCAGGGCGCGTGCCATTACTCCTTCCGGCATATCGCAGTCCAACAGCAGCATAATGTTGATGGTACCATACTTCACAGGCTTGGGCTGCGGCTTGTAGTAATCCGCGGGGTCACCCGCACGGCCGCCGTTAGTTTCGATGCCGCCGGTTACGATGGCGGTCACGGTAAGCTCCTTAAAGCTCATGGTTTCTACCACGGCGTTTTCCATGCTGGCCGCTGTGCCCATGCCGCTCACCTTGTCCGGGTCCAGCGCCAGGCGCTTGGATACAAGGCACATGTGCTCCACATAGGTGTCCGCCAGCATTTCGCAGGGCATACCTGCTCCCTGCTTGGCATCATAATTATATACAGCAACGTAATCATCATGGTAACCGCCGTTATAAAGCGAGGTGCTTAATACCTTGCGTGCTCCCTGAAAATAGATGACGATGCTTTTATCATAAAAGTAAACCTTATCCCCTGTTGATAGGTTGCATAAATGCTCCGACATAATCAACCTCCTTTGATTTTTATTGTTATTATAAGCTATATAGTAATAGTATGGTCAAGAGAATTACAGGTGAAATAAGAACGAAAAAACGCCGACGTCTGCAACTCTTCCGGGTTACAGCGTCGGCATTTTCATTTACGCCTTACAGCGATTTTATTTTGCTTTCTTCAGGAATTTTTCATACATTGCATGGTCTTCAGCCATCATCTTATCAGCATCGGCACCGATAATGCAGGTCGGGTCGATACCCTGTTTCATGAAATAATCCTTGAATTCCTTGGATTCGCAAACCTTTTTAGCAGCAGCGCGCAGAGCTTCCAGCTTTTCTTTCGGAGTATCCTTAGGAGCAACCAGTGCTGCCCAAGCGCGAACGGTCATGTTGTGGCCCAGCTCTTTGAAGGTCGGAACATCCGGATAGATTGCGCTGCGGGTATCAGCCATAACAGCAAGAATCTTCAGGTTGCCTGCGTCTACCTGGCTCTTGAATACAGACGGGTCAGCCAGAGTTGCGTCGATGTGCTTGCCTGCCAAAGCTGCAGCAATGTCAGCGGATCCTTTCGGATACGGTACATGCTTGAACTGTACGCCGAATTCCTCTTCAAAGGAAAGTGCGGCAATGTGCCAAATAGCACCGATACCGGAGTTACCCATCTTCACCTTGCCGGGGTTTGCCTTAGCGAAGGCTACGAATTCATCTACATTATTATAAGGAGCATCCTTAGGCACAATCAAAGCTGCCGGAGCTGCAATCGGAGCGCAGATAGCTGCGTAATCCTTATAGGTGTTTTTGCATTTGCCCTGATGCGGGAACATAGCCAGCTCAACGGTAACCATGCCCAGAGTATGGCCGTCGGGTTTAGCGTTAGCCAGCTCTACCATGCCGGTTACACCGCCGCCATCGGGTTTGTTTACAGGAACAAATTTGCTGCCCTTCAGCTCTTTTTCCATGAACTGGATCAGACCTCTGGCAGAGATATCGGTACCGCCGCCCGGAGCCTTAGGAATAATTACGGAAATATCTCCGTCTGCAGGATAAGCTGCTTTTTTGCTGTCGCCGCCGCAGCCGGTAAGCATAACAGCCATGGTCATCATAGCCATCAGCACAACTAAAATTTTCTTCATTGTCTTACATCTCCTTATATTTTAAATTTAAAGGGTAACAAGTTCATCCGCGCTCAATTTTACACAAGCAATATTACAACGCTTATAGGTATAGGTAAGTACAAGGCCCTCGCCGTCGGCAATAATCGCCGGATAGGAAAATTCCGCAGGCTCTGTTTCCAGGTCAAACAGCTTTTGCCAGCTCGCACCCTCATCTGTGGATTTGAACAGACTTAAGGGAGAACGCTGACCCCAGTTGGCAGCCACCGGATTGCACACCAAGTAGAGTACACCGCCGGCAGTCCGCACCAAGTCAAGACCGCTGTTATTGTTCGGCAGACTCAAAGCGTAGGCACTGCACCAGGTTTCGCCGTCATCCGCAGAATCGCTGCGATAGACAAAGCCCTCGCTGCTGCGCAGCAGCATATGCACGCTGCCGTCAGCACTCTGCCACAGGCTCGGCTGGATTACGCCGCGTCCGTAAAAAGACTGCTGGCTTACGGCAATATTACTGTCGGCAGTCTTTTCGCCTGTCTGATATTGCAGTCCCTCAATCTGCACTGCAGAGGATTTATGCCAGCTTGCGCCATCGTCATCGCTGATATCTGCAAAGGCCTTCCAGATACCGTGTTCGGTAGAAGCACCGGCAAGAATGCGTCCGCTCACCAAGCGCAACGGCTTATTGCGTACAGGTCCGCGTCCTCCGCTCACATCACCGGGCACCAGCTCCTGCGGTCCGCTCCAGGTTTCGCCGTTATCCGTAGACTGCAGCAGCCACGTCTGCCAATCGGCAATCTGCTGCCCCTGCTTGTAAAACAGCAGCAATCTTCCGTCCGCGCCCGCAAAAAGCACCGGATTCCAGTTTGCCGCCGCCCCGTTCACCAGCAGCTTTGGCTCACTCCAGCCTGCATCCGTGCGTCTGCTGATGTAGATCCCCACGTCGCTTTCTCCCTCGTGCGTACCGCCGAACCAACAGCACAGCAGGCTGCCGTCGGGCAGCGCCAATACTGTTGAAGCATGGCAGAACGCTGTAGGCAGACAGCGCATAATCAATTCCTTTTGCATTATATCAATCACATCCAAAAAAGTCGCATAATTCTATAACATAAATATTGTAACACATATACAAAAAAGCGTAAACTATTTTCTTCACATTTCTGACAAATTTTGTCCGTCGACACGTTGCCTACTAAGCCATTGGCAACGCTTTGCAGTCCGCAGGCAAAAAAATGCGCAGGCTTTTGGCTTGCGCAGCTGCTTATTTATTTGACGTACACCTTTTCTTCATCAGATATAAGGCAATCATTTTGCCATGATGTACATTGCAACTTATAGTATTCCTGTAAGCTCCCTAATTAAAATGTAAGCCTCATCTGATGCCAGACAGCATTTCCATGCGTAGATTTATCGGACACTCCCTCATCGGCAAAGCCGAATTTTGCATAATAATGAACGAGCCTATCCTTGCAGGTCAGCACCAGGCCCTTTCTCCCCTGTTTACTGGCATCCTCAATCGCACGGTGAATCAGCTCCCCGGCATAGCCATGCTTGCGATAAGCAGGAATGGTATTGACACCGAAAATCATCTGCCACGCGCCGTTTTCATCGTGCAGCGTTGCCTTCTCGTACATTTCATCCGTCAAATCAGGCTCATCCGTCACAAAACCGTCCACGAAGGCAATCAGCTTTTCAGCCTCATACATAAGCCAGAAATGATTGCCGTAATATTTCACTCTGTCAACAAACTCCTTTTCCGTTGCTGCCTCCGCCGGCGGAAAGCATTCTGCCTCCACTGCGGCAATCGCGGCAATATCTTCCTTAGTTGCATATTTTATAACCATAAGTTCTTCTCCTTAATAATTATTTATTCAACGCACATGCATCACAATATTTTGTTACGCTTTGAAGTTTTCTTCACCTTTAATTATAGCACTAGCAAAATTGCAAATCATAATAAGTATATCATGAATCGTAATTCGATTAAACAGAAAAAAGCAGAAGATATTCTTAGTAGTTGCCTTTTTTGCAAAAACTGGGAGCGCTTTTATCTGCAAAAAATGTTTGCTTTACGAACTATTGTTTTTATTCTTTTTCTATGTTATAATTACCTTAGTTGCATGAGCCACCGCAATTTTGCGGAGCTCTTGCCTGGTCGTGCGGACCAGTGGCGCCTGTCGAGCTTTCGGCAGGCGCTTTTTTTACATCTGCCATCTTATATATTTTTGCCTAACTTTATGCTATAATCAAAGGAGGAAACATATGAAAAAGCAAGTATCTAATCTTGACAAGCTCACTCTTTCCAACGATTTTCTGTTCAAGCACGTTATGCTCAAAAAGCGCATCTGCAAGCATATTCTAGAGGAGCTTTTACACACCAAAATTGCAGATATCACCTATCTTGAAGCAGAACAGACACTTGATGTTTATCCCGACAGCCATGGTATTCGTCTGGACGTCAGAATTGCTGACGACACCAATACGCATTACAATTTGGAAATGCAGGTCAAAAATCCTGTCAGCCGTACTGGTAAATTTCAACTTTCCAAGCGCACTCGCTACTACCAGGCCATGTTGGATACAGATATGCTGCAAAAGGGACAGGATTATGACGAGCTTTCTCCCACTTATATCATCTTCTTCTGCCTGTTTGACTTCTTTGAGGATTCCCAGCGTATTTATACTTTTAAAAGACGTTGCATGGAAAACATGGAGATTGAATTAGCAGATGAAGCTGCTATTATGTTTCTTAACACATTAGGCACTAAGGGCGATGTATCGCCGGATATTCAAAGCCTGTTTGACTACATCAACAACAATACAGTTACCAGCAACTTCACCCGTGAGGTTGCCGATACGATTACGGAAATCAAGAATGATAAGAAAGTGAGGGATTCCTATATGACTTACGAAATGCGTATAAAGGATACTCTTGCCGAAGGTGAAGCTAAAGGTAGAGTTGAAGGTAAAGCTGAAGGTATAGCCGAAGAAAAACTTGCTACTGCTAAGCGTCTTTTAAGGATGGGTTTGTCAGTACAAGATGTCGCTAAAGGTACTTCGCTTTCTGTTGAGCAGGTTGAAAAAATTAAGGCTGAACAAGCTTGATAAGAACGTGAGGGATTCCTATATGACTTATGAAATGCGTATGAAGGATATTCGCGAAGAATCTCTTGCCGAAGGTGAGGCTAAAGGTAGAACTGAAGGAAAATCCGAAGGTATAGCCGAAGAAAAACTCAGAGTAGCTAAACTCATGCTGGCTAAAGGTTCCTATTCTCCGCAAGAAATCGTTGAACTTTCCGGTTTGTCTATTGATGATATAGAAAAGCTAAAGCATGATATGCATGTAGAGAAGCAAGAATGATCCTAGCCCCTACTACCACCGCCGTGTGCTTCCGCACACGGCTTTTTTTCTGCCCGCACAAAAAATTTCCCGAACGCTGCCAAACACAGCTGTCGGGAGATTTTCAAACATCTTCATATAAACAACAGGACTCAACGCCTGTCAGCTGCAAGAGCATCTTATTTACCGCTGTCAAAAAGTGCTTCGACAAACTTATCCGGCTCAAAGGGGCGGAAGTCCATAATGCCTTCGCCTACGCCAATCCATTTAACCGGCAGTCCCAGCTCTTCCTTAATTGCCACAACCACACCGCCCTTAGCAGTGCCGTCCAGCTTTGTGAGTACAACGCCGGTAACCTTGGCGGTTTCCATAAACACCTTAGCCTGATTGATTGCGTTCTGACCGGTAGTAGCATCCAGAACCAGGAAGGTTTCGTGCGGAGCTTCAGGAATTTCGCGCTTAATAATGCGGTGAATTTTTTCCAGCTCGTTCATCAGGTTAGCCTTGTTATGCAAGCGTCCTGCAGTATCAATAAAGAGGATATCTGCCTTACGCGCAATCGCTGCCTTCATAGCGTCAAAGACAACTGCCGCCGGATCAGCACCTTCTGCATGGCGGATAACGTCGCAATGCGCACGCTCGCCCCAAATTTGCAGCTGCTCGCCTGCCGCAGCGCGGAAGGTATCGCCTGCTGCCAGAACAACCTTGTATTTGAACAAAGTGAAGTAATTTGCCAGCTTGCCGATAGTAGTAGTCTTGCCTACACCGTTAACGCCCACAACAAGAATAACCGTCGGCTTGGCACCGATACGTGTACGTTGGCCGCTGTCTGCCAGCATTTCTGCCATATATTTTTTCAAGAAAGGTATAACATCCTCGGTACCGCTGATTTCTTTCTTCTTCGCTGCTTTACGCACTGCGTCGATCAGCTTTTCGGTAGTTTTTACGCCTACGTCCGCAGACAGCAGAATCATTTCCAGCTCATCGAGAAAATCATCGTCAATCGCAGCAGACAGGCCTACAAGCTCCTGAATGCGGTCAGTAAAATTGCGTCTTGTTTTAGAAAGGCCTTCCTTTAAACGCTCAAAAAATCCCATTATTCATTCTCCTTTGCATTTATTTTTACGGATAATAGTTTAGAAACACCGGATTCTTCCATAGTTACGCCATACATGATATCAGCGCATTCCATCGTTCCCTTGCGGTGTGTAATCACGATAAACTGCGTGTTTCCTGCATAATCCCGCAGGAAATCGGCAAAACGCTGAATGTTGGCATCATCCAGAGGCGCGTCAATTTCGTCCAGAATGCAGAACGGCGAAGGCTGATAGCTCAAAAGAGCAAAGAGCAGTGCGATAACCGTCAGCGCTCTTTCGCCGCCGCTCATCAGATACAGGCTCTGCAGCTTTTTGCCGGGTGGTTGGACATCGATATCAATACCGGAATCCAGCAGATTATCCGGCTCTGTGAGACGCAGCACCGCCGTACCGCCGCCAAATATCTTGACATAGCATTGCGCAAAGTATTCGTTGATTTTAGCAAAGGCCTCCTTGAAGCGTTTGGTCATACCGCTGTTGATTTCTGCGATAACAGCCTCCAGATTTTCCTTTGCTATACACAAATCATTATATTGCTTACACAGGAATTCGCTGCGCTCCTTCACTGCGTTATATTCTTCAATCGCCGCCGCATTAATCGGTCCCAGGTCTGCAATCTGCAGTGTCAGACAGCTTTCCTGTTTTTGCAGCGCCGCCAGATCCATGGCCTGCAGCTCGGCAAAATTCTGACCGCGCGCCGCCGCCTCATCCAGCTGATAATCCTGCTGCAGCTGCTCACGAATATGGCCGCAGTTGCTTTCGTGCCGTGCCAAGTCCAGCTCTGTCTGCTTCAGCTGTGCTTCACTGTCATTCACCTGCTTGCGCAGTCCGGCAATCTCTTTTTCAATATCCTGCTGTTTATCAAGCAGGCTGCCGCGCTTCTGAGCAAAGTCATCCTTACCGCCCAGAATCTGCTGCAGTTGTGCCAACAGCTCATCGCTTTGCTGCTGCAGGCGTTGCTTTTGCACACCACAGTCGGCAATTTCCTGCTGTCTGCGCTCCTGCTCTTTTTGGTTGGCAGCAATTTCCTCCTGCAGCCGCAGTGTATCCTGGTCAAGGCTGTGCATAGCCTTGCTGATATCCTGCGTGCGTACGGCAGAGGTCTGCAGCGTAATTTTGGCATCCTGCAGCTGGTTATCCAATGCAGTAACCGCACTGCCGTATTTGGCGATTTCCTTCTTCAGGTTATCCAACAGCTCCTTGGCCTCGGTATCCTGTCCTTCGCGCTCGGCAACTGCCGCGCGCAGCTCCTTAACCTTATCACGGTTTGCCATAAAGGCCGCAGTGATATTGCTGCGATCATCCAAAAGCAGCAGCAGGCGCTCATTATCGCGCGTTTTCTGTTGCTGTACCTGCTCCAGATTGAGCTTGAGCCTGTCGGCCTTAAGCTGCTGCTGACGCAGCTCTGCTGCCAATTGCTGCAGCTGCTCCTTTTGCTTGCCTTCGGTTTCTTCCAGCTCCTCCAGCTTTTCCTGCCAGCTGAGCATCTCGGCATGCAGCTGCTTCACCTGTGCTGCCGCCTGAGCAATTTCTACATTACGGCTCAAATAGCCTTCCTTATGCTTTTTACTGCCGCCGCTCATACTGCCGCCGGCGTTTACCACATCGCCGTCAAGCGTAACTACGCGCAGACGGTAGCGTCCGGCCTTTGCTGCAGCCAAGGCAGCATCAATGTTTTCGGCAATCAGCACTCTGCCCAACAAAAAGCGGACAGCGTTTTCCGCCTCGGGCTTGAAGCCGATTAAATCAACCGCATAGCCAAGAATTCCCGGCAGCTTCGCCAGTGCTTCCTCCTCGCGGTTCGGGCCGCGACGCTGTACGGTATCCAGCGGCAGGAAGGTTGCGCGTCCGCTATTGGAACGCTTCAAATAAGCAATTGCTTCCTTCGCCGCATTGGCAGAGCGCATCACCAGGTTCTGCGCACCCTCGCCCAACGCTGTTTCGATAGCAGCGACATATTTATCTTCTACCTGCAACAGCTCCGCTGCCACGCCTACAACCTGCTCACGCCAAGGCTCCTGCGCCTTCAGCACCGCTTTGATGCCATAGCTGAAGCCCTCGTAGCTCTGCTGCAGACGCTTTAAGCTCTGCTCGCGTGTTTCGGCCGCCGTCAGCTGACGCTGGCACTGCTGCTGACTGCTGCGTACAGCCTGCAGCTCCTTTTGACCTGCATCATAGGCACTGCGCAGCTTCTCGCCCTTTTTGCGCACCAGCTCCATACCGTGAGCGCACTGCGACTGCTGCTCCAGCAGGCTGCTGTACTGCTCCTGTGCCTGACGGTCCGCCGCCTCGGCTTCTTCTATACTTTTCTTCAAAGCCTCGCGGCGACGTGCGCGCTGCTCCTGCTCCTGTTCCAGATTGTGCAGCTCGTTGCGTAGCTTAATCAGCTCCTGCATACCGCTGAAAAACTGCGATTGCGCCTGCTCATCATTGCGCTTCGCCTCTTCCAGCTTGGCGCTCTGCTCGTCACGCTGCGCCTGCAGCTGCTTTACAGCGCCATCGGCCACAGCATGTCTTTTTTCGACAGCATCAAACTCTGTTGCCAGCTCCTGCATTCTCGCTTCCTGCTCGCGCACCTGCTGCTCCAAACGCTCATTGCGCTGCACTAAGCGTTCGCTGGCCTTTTCGTTCTGGCTGACACGTTCATCCAAAACCTTTTGGTCACCGCGCAGCTTTTCCAAAGCAGTTTCGCGGTTTTTGATATCATCCTGTAATTTATTATAAGCCTCGGCCAGCTTATCCAGCTCCTGCTGTACCTGTACGGCCTCGGCCTGCATGCTGCCGACCTTCGCTGCCTGCTCGGAATAAGCACTTGCCGCCGCTTCTTTTTTCGCCTGCAGCTCATTGCCTGTTTCCTCCAGCGCATCCAAACGACGCAAAAGCACGGATAAACGGCAACGGCGCAACGCCTCGCTCAGCTCGTTGAACTGCTGCGTTTTGGCTGCTGCCTGCGCCAAAGGCTCTACCTGCGCATCCACCTCACTGCGGATATCGTTGATACGCGTAAGGTTATTGGCCGTATCATCCAGCTTGCGCACCGCATCCTTTTTGCGCAGACGGTACTTGGCAATACCTGCCGCTTCTTCAAACAGACTGCGTCTGTCCTCGGGACGGCTGTTTAAAACCTCATCAATTTTATTCTGGCCGATAATGGACATGGAGCCCTTACCAAGACCGGTATCCGCCATCAGGTCGATTATATCCTTCAGGCGGCAGCTTTTCTTATTAATCGCATATTCGCTTTCGCCGCTGCGGAAAATGCGGCGCGTCAGGCTTACCTGCTCAAAATCGAGCGGCAGTGTTCTGTCGCTGTTATCAAAATCAACGGTGACCTCTGCTACGCCCAACGCTCTGCGCTTGCCGCTGCCGGAGAAGATAACATCCTCCATTTTGCTGCCACGCAGATACTTGGCGCTCTGCTCGCCCAACACCCAACGGATGGCATCCGAAATATTGCTCTTGCCCGAACCGTTCGGTCCGACAACAGCAGTAATTCCCTTGTCAAAGGTCAATTCAGTTTTATCAGCAAAGGATTTAAAGCCATAGGTTGAAAAGGACTTTAAACGCACTAGAAATCACCCATTTTCTCTAAGTCAGTTATTATATCTTTTTATTGTATCATAAAATGCTGTTTTTTTACACCATGAAGAACTTCTCTTATGTTAAAAATTGCAAAATAACCCGCCAGCGCTCAGCCAAACCTTCAAGACGCAGGCGCGCGTTGGCAGGACTTGTGGACGGCAAATAGAAAACCTGCACCCGCTCAGGCAGTTTTTTGGCAAAATATTTTTTAAAGGCTGCAGCCGCCTTGCCTCCGTTGCACACTACCGCCTGCAAATGCGGCAGCTCGCTTACAAGCTCGATAACAGCATTCGGCGCTTCGTTTTTGATGTTGCTGTCCAAGCTGCCGTCACGCTCGCAATAGCCCAGCGTATCCCACAGCGCCAAGTGATGCTTATGCAGCAAAGCCTGCTTAACCGCGTAATTTTGCGGCACATCCTCATTTAAAAGCAGTGCCAGCAATCGCCAGAAGCGGTTTTGCGGATGCGCGTAATATTCCTGCTGCTCCAATGATTTTATCCCCGGCATAGAGCCGAGAATCAATATTCTGCTTTGCTCGTCCGCTATCGGTGCGAAGGATTTACATGTGGACATACTCTTATCTCATCTTCCTTATCTTGAATTATCTGCAGCGCAAGACCCGGGAAGTATTCCTCCCAATAGCGCAGGTTACAGCTTTTTTGCCCACGCAGCTTCGATTCCAGGCGTGCAGGGCAATATATAGTAATAGCGCCGCAGTCAGCCAACTTTTCTAATTTTGACGTCACTTCGGTGCGCAGCACTCTGCTTTTTACCAGCTCACCCATCGCCGGGTGAAACGGTCCTGCAAGGATATTCCCCGGCGTGCACAGCTCATCGTCAGGCTGCAGGCCGATGCGGATAACATTCACGCCTGCTTCCGTCAGTTCGCGGTAAACCCAGGCTGCCTGCGTCACGGCCTCCTCCTGCGTCAGCGGTACAAAACGCCCCGCCGCGTAGTCCGCAGCCAGCGGCGTACCCTTGATTACTAATAAAGGATAGATGCGTGCCACGTCAGGCTGCATTGCTATCGCTTTGCGTACTGTTTCCTGCACGCTGTCAAAGCTTTGCTCGGGCATGCCCACCATCAGCTGCAGGCCGACTTGAAAGCCGAAGCGTTTTAAAAGCGCCACCGCCGGCGCCACCTGCGCCGCCGTGTGTCCGCGCTCCGCTGCCGCCAGCACCCTGTCATCAAGCGACTGCACGCCCAGCTCCACCAAGCGCACCCCATGACACTGCAAAAGCTGCAAGCGTTCTTCATCTATATAGTCCGGGCGTGTGGAAAGGCGCACGCTACCGATAAAGCCTTCGGCCAGCAATGCGTCCGTCAGCGCCAAAAGCTCCTCCTGCAGCTCCAGGGGCAGCCCGGTAAAACTGCCGCCGTAAAACGCCGCCTCGTTGACCACGCTCGGACGCAGCCAGCTGCGCCAACGCGCAAGCTGCTCCTTGGCACCTGCGACAGCAGCCAGCTTCTGTCCGCTAATTGTCTTTTGGTTACAAAAAACGCATTGATGCGGACAGCCTGCATGCGGTATGAAAATCGGCAGAATAGACATAGATATCCCTTCTTTTGAACAAAAACACAGCTTTTATGTAAATTTTTCAGGAAAAAGCTAAATTAATGATAACTATTCCTATTGACATTATCCCCTATAGGGGGTTATTATAGTTTTGCAAGAAATTTAATAGGAATGTGATGCAGCAATGAAATTATCTCATATGGAGTTTATAAAAACAAGTCTTCCCTTTACATTTTCTACAATGGCGGCCTCGCTTATGGGTGCTGTCGACACTGCAGTAGTCGGGCATTTGGGGAATTATACATACATTAACGCCGTTTCTTTAGGCGCAGTAATTTTCAGCACAGTCTATTGGCTTTTCGGCTTTCTGAAAATATCTACCAGCGGTTTTGCGGCACAAGCCTTAGGTCAGCATGATCCCAAGCTGCTTGCCGGTGCTTTTATCCGCGGAGTGCTTGCAGCCTTCGGCATCGGCCTGCTGCTCGTCATTTTGCAGGAGCCTATCTGGCGGACAGCTCTGCTGCTCTTCAATCCCGACGCAGCAACCAGGCCTATGTTAGAGCAATATTATCGCATGCTCATTTGGATTATGCCGCTGACGCTCGTTTTCCAGACTGCACAGGGATGGTTCGCCGGCACGCTGCATGTACGTATCGCTGTACTCACCGCACTTGCCAGCAACATCATCAACCTGCTGCTGGACGTGCTTTTTGTCATTGTATTGCATTATGAGGTAACCGGCGTTGCTGCTGCCACCTGCATCGCCAATATTACCGGCTTTTTAGCTATTCTGTACTTTTATGCCAAGCATAAGCCCCTGCCGCTGACAGCAGTTCCGCTGCGAAAAATCTTTTCCGGTCCCACTTGCCGCCAGATGCTGCAATGCGGTTCGCATCTCACCGTGCGTATGTTCTGCATGATTATCATGGTCAACAGCTTTATGCATCAAAGCTCAGCCTTCGGCGGCGAGCTTTTGGCCGCTAATTCTATTCTTTTCCAGATCCAATTCATCATGGGTGATATTCTGACCGGCCTTTCGCAGGCAGGTGCCATCTATTCCGGCATTGCCTTCGGCGAGCATGACCGCTCCATGCTCAATGATACGCTGCGCATCAGCTTCATCTGGGCCATCGGCTTCGGCCTGCTGCAGACTGTCGGCTATTATTGCTGTCGTCACGCCATTCTTGGCTGCTTCACCAATCTGCACAGCGTCATTGCCACAGCGCAACAGTACGATTTGTTCATAGCCTTCTTCCCGCTTATCAGCGCGCTTGGCATCGTCTACTACGGCGTCTTCAATGGTGCGCTCTACACCAGGCCTATCTGCATCTCCATGCTGCTGACCGCAGGCTGTTACCTTACCGCCTACTTTACGCTTATCCCGCTTTACGGCAACATCGGCCTGTGGCTGGCCTTCCTCATCTTCTATATTGCCCGCAGCAGCTTTTTACTGTTCTTCGTTCCCAAGCTGCAGCAAAGAGTAGCTTTGGTCTAATCTCAAACATGACTGCACGTTCTTAACGTGCAGTCTTTTTTTAGCGCAGATATTGGTCAATAGCCGCTTCAAAATCCTCCAGACTTTTGCTGCCCTCACCCTTTTCGATAGCGTGCAGAATGCAATGCTCCAGATGGTCCTTCAAAATAACCTTGGCCGTATTATCCAGCGCCTTGCGCACCGCAGCTATCTGAATCAGCACCTCAGAGCAATCCCTGTCGTTATCTACCATAGTCTTGATAGAACGCACATGGCCTTCAATGCGTGCCAGGCGGTTGACAACTTTCTTCTTATTAGGATGGTTGTGAGCGTGTGCATGAGCTTCCTGCAGAGCCTGCTGCTTTTTATCATCCTGCTGATTTAGCTCCGCCTGCCTGCGCACATATTCCAATAAAGATTTTTCCTCTGCCATTACTGTCACCAACCTTATCTCTACATTATTAAAAGGGAGCGCACTAAACACGCTCCCTCATTTTATTCCGCTGCCTGTGGCGTCAAAATGCTTTCGATTACCAAAGCAACACCGTCATCATTATTGGATGCCGTAATGATTTTTGCATTCTGCTTCACGCTGTCCTTAGCATTGGCAACAGCAACGCCGATACCGGCATTGGCAATCATCTTCACATCGTTATTGGAATCACCGATGCACATAATTTCCTGCGGTTGTACGCCGTAGCTTGCAGCTACGCTCTTAACCGCCTCCCATTTGTTGACACCGGGCTCCATCAGCTCCAGGAAATTGTCTTTAGAGCTGGTAACATCCAGCTTGCCGGCAAAATCCTCTTTGAACTGCTGCCATACATCGGCAAATTCCTCGCTCTTGGTCATTACCAGAATCTTGTACGGTTCTTCATCCGTATGATACAGTGCATCACCGATAGCAGTCGTCTGAATACCGCTGATTTTTGTATACATGCGGGAACAGTCATTCTCCTGCTTAATCAAAATACTGTCACCCACATAAAGCTGCAGGTAATAGCCCTTCTCGCGGCAGTACGCCAGTACCTCGTTGGCTGTAGGCAGCTTCATCTTGTGCTCGTAATAAACCTTACCGCTCAGGCTGCCCTTAACGAGAGCGCCGTTATAGGTAACCAGCGGCACATCAAGGCCCAGCTTTTGCGCATAGGGACGCACGGAAACGTACATTCTGCCCGTGGCAATCAAAAAAATCTTGCCTGCGTCCAGTGCCTTTCTGATAGCTGCCTCATTACGCGGAGAAATTTGGCAGTCCTTATTTAAAAGTGTATCATCCATATCGCTGGCAATCAACTTAATTTCCATGCTCAACCTGCTCCTTTAACATCAATTTATCCAACACAATAGCGGCTGCCGGATAAAGCAGCAAAAGAAAAATACCGTGCATAATGCCAAAGTTAAGGTCATAACCCGGCAGCATGCGGCAAACGGTTACGGCACCCTCCATGGAAAAGGCAGCCATCACCAGCATAGCCTTTATGCAATCATTTCTGCGCTGCGCAAGCTCCTGCAGCCTTGTCAGCAAAAACTGCTTGTCGACAATAACATGCATCAGCTTCAGGCCCAGGCACATAAAAGCGCCTTCGATAAAGGAACCTGCCACCAGACCGCCCAGGGTAACAACCTGCAGCATACCGGTTACATATTCACAAAGGAAAAAAATGACGCTCAGCGTCAGCCACATTGTAGCTAAATTATACATTGTTTTCTTCAAATTAATCACCAAGATACATTATAACACAGACAGCCGTCAAATTACACCAGGCGTCTGATATTTTATGATGCTCTTAAGCATATTTTGCAAGTATTTCTGCATATTTTGTGGTAAAATAAATTTATTAACGTAAGCAGACAGCATTGTCTGTACGAAAGGAGCAGTTTATATGAAGCGCAGTGATAAATTCCGCCAGGCTAACCGTGAAGCTCTGGCTACCGTTATCGCCACCATCGCCGTCATCATCTTCTGGTGCCTGACAGGCTTTGGACTCGCAGACAGCGATATTACCTTTTGGCATACACCTCTTTGGGTTTGGGGCGGCTGTGTCGGCACCTGGCTCTTTGCCATCGCTGTTACCGTTTTCCTGACTAAGAAGGTATTTGTCAACTTTGATTTGGATGACAGCACGGAGGATAAACAGCATGAGTAGTATTGTAAACATTTTACCCGCACTGGCCTTCCTGCTGATTCTGTTGAGCATCAGCGCCTATATCCAGCGCACGTCAAAAGAAAACAGGCAAAAGGATTTCGCCAAGGATTACTTCATCGGCGGCCGTACTCTCGGCGGCTTTGTGCTGGCTATGACCACCGCTGCCACCTACAGCAGCGTAAGCACCTTCGTCGGCGGTCCGGGCGTAGCCTGGGTTATCGGCTACGGCTGGCTGTACATGGCCATCGTACAGGTAGTCGTTATCTTCCTCGTCTTGGGTGTGTTCGGCAAAAAAATTGCCCTCATCGCGCGCGAAATTGACGCCGTAACCGTCATTGACGTACTGCGTGCCCGCTATCATTCAGACTTTCTGGCGAACATGGCCGCCGTTGTTATTGTCGCCTTCTTCTGCGCCACTATGGTGGCACAGTTCGTCGGCGCTGCCAAGCTCTTCGAAGCAGTAACCGGCTTTTCTTACCTCACCGGCCTCACGATGTTCGGCCTAATAGTTGTCATCTACACCACTATCGGCGGCTTTAAGGGCGTTGCCGTTACCGACGCCTGCTGCGCCATCGCCATGATCGTCGGCCTGTGCATCCTCATGGGCGGCATGATGCACACAGGCGGCGGCTTCAACAAAATCATGAGCTACATCAGCACGCAGCACCCCGATATGCTGGAGCCGCTTTCCCGCGGTAAAATGCCGATTTCTCTGTATATCAGCCAATGGCTGCTCGTCGGTATCTGTACGCTGTCGCTGCCGCAATCTGTTGTCCGCGGCATCAGCTACAAGGATACCAAGGCGTTGCACAATGCTATGATTATTGGCACCATTGTCATAGGCGCTATGACGCTTGTCGCAACCTGGATCGGTGTCATCAGCAAAGGTATTCTTACCGGACCTATTACAGCCTACGGCAACAGCGTTGATAACATCATGCCTATCGCCATCGTGCAAAGCCTTACTCCCTTCTGGGCCGGCGTCATTATCATCGGACCGATTGCAGCAACCATTTCCACCGTATCCTCGCTGCTGCTTTCCTCGTCCTCCTCTATCGTTAAGGACGTTTACATGAACATCAAGGGCAAGCGCGAAGAACAGCTCAGCAATAATCAGATTCGCCTCTACAGCCTGGGCGTGACAATTATTCTCGGCCTTTTGGTTTATGCCATTGCCATAAAACCGCCAAGCGTTATCTGGCAGATTAATATGTTTGCCTTCGGCGGTCTGGAAACAGCCTTCTTCTGGGTACTGATTTTCGGTCTTTTCTGGCCCAAGGCCAACAAATACGGCGCTATTGCAGCCATGGGCGGCGGCGTTATCATCTACTGCCTGGCTATGGTCTTCAAAATTAAGGTGCTCGATCTGCATCAGATTGTGCTTGGCATCGGTCTTTCCTTGCTGTGCTTCTTCATCGGCAACAGCTTCGGCAAGACAGCTGATGAAAAAACACTGCGCATTTTCTTCCCCGAAAAATTTGACGACGAAAAATAAATAAAGCCGCATATTATTCCAATATCCCAAAATCAAAATCTCTGCTTACGGTGTTTGCAAGCACCTTGGCAGAGATTTTTTATGCTCTGTTTTCTTTATAAAATTAAGTATCTGGCAATATTTACCTATGATCTTCTTGCATTTAACAGACGCTGCTGATTAATTTCCTCATAGATAAAATTTTCTCAATGCTGACACTCCTGTCATTGATATCCGCCTTATTCTTATTTACAAAAAGGACAAATAGTTTTCATTGAGTAATCATGATTATCCATTGACATAGAATATTATTTTCTGCTATCTTAAAGATATAAGCAGTTCTCAGCCACTCACCCCACGATACAGGAAGGAGCGTGCCGTCATGCTAAAAAAATCTGTCATTATTCTCGCAGGAATGTTGCTTTTAATTACCAGCTGCTTTGCCAACACACGTATACAACAATCTGCTAAACAACAACTAATCCCCAAGGTCAAGGAGGTCACAATTATGGATTTTTCCCAAGAAAAAGAAAACGTTATCTATCTTGCAGGAGGCTGCTTCTGGGGGTTGGAAAAACTGATGCAATCCATACCTGGCGTAATCGATGCCCAAAGCGGTTATGCCAACGGCACAGGCAAAGCAGATGCCAAGTATCAGACAATCTTGGGCGGGAAAACCGGTTTTCGCGAAACCGTGCGTGTTGAATACGATCCGGCAAAGGTAAGTCTTGACCATCTGCTCTTGGCATATTTTTACGTTATTGACCCAACAGTCCTCAACAAACAGGGCAATGATACCGGAACACAGTATCAGACTGGCATCTACTATACCAATACACAAGTGCAGGCTGTCGTAGAACGTATCGTGGAACTGGAACGCGGTCGTCATAAGGTATTTGCAGTCGAAGTCGGACCACTGAAAAACTATTATCCGGCAGAAGAATATCATCAGAACTATCTTGATAAAAATCCGGGCGGATACTGCCACATATCGCCTGCCAAAATCAAACTGCTCAGCAGTTTGAAAATTGATGCCGGTGCCTACAAAAAACCTGCTGCCGAAACTATACGCGATAAGCTTACCGCAGAACAATTTCAGGTAACACAGCAAAACGGTACCGAACAACCGTTCCACAACGAATTCTGGGATAAATTTGCCAAAGGCATCTATGTTGATATCGTAACCGGCGAACCGCTCTTTTCTTCAACCGACAAATATCAGAGCAGCTGCGGCTGGCCCGCCTTTACCAAGCCTATTGAAGCACCTTTGCTAGTCGAACGCAAGGATACAAGCTATGGTATGGTACGCACCGAAGTGCGCAGCCGCAGCGGTGATTCGCATTTGGGCCATGTTTTCACCGGTGACCGCGAATCACCCAACGGTGTACGTTACTGCATCAACAGTGCTTCCCTGCGCTTTATCCCCTACGAACAGATGGAAGCCGAAGGCTATGGCTATCTGTTGTACCTTTTCAAATAATACTCTCTAATCAGGCATCATATGACTTCGATAATTTCTACACCCTTGTACGAACATAACCGTTTAAAAATTTCTATTAAATCCTCACGGTATTGATTATAAATGATTTTTCGTCTATACTTAGGTGTAAAGACTATATGATATTTGCATACCCATTTTGAATACGATAATTCGTTAGTTTTATTTGCCATTAATACGTCATTCCTTTCTTTGCAATAGTGACTTGAACACTTACTATTGTATATCGGAATGACGTTTTTTTGTATAACAAGCAATGCGTACCCGCATAGCGGGTGGTTCTGTGTGAAGCACTCTCTCATTTCTTTGAAAAGAATCTCGATAGCGCTCCACGGACTAAAGCCACATAAAAAAAGTCCGTCCTTGCGGACGGACTTTTCAGCATAAACCGGATTATTTACGGATACCCAGTTTAGCAATGATTGCACGATAGCGCTCGATGTCTTTGCTAGCCAGGTAGTTCAGCAGGCCACGACGTTTACCTACCAGTTTCAGCAGGCCACGACGGGAATGATGATCTTTTTTGTGCTCTTTCAGATGCTCGGTCAAATATTTGATGCGTTCGGTCAGAACTGCGATTTGTACCTCAGAAGAACCGGTGTCACCTTCATGACGTGCGTTTGCCAGAATTACTGCTTGTTTAGCTTCGCTAGTTAACATTGTTTGTTTCCTCCTAGAATTTCAAATTGCCATAAGCGTAGCAGCCGTTGGAGAATCGAACTGCCAGGCCTTGGTTCAAATACTATGATAGTATACCATATCTTGCCACTGTATAGCAAGTATTTTGTAAAGATTTTTATACAAACAGCTTTAATTTACCGCAATGCCGCTTCGCAGTCATGCTTATCCTGTGCCAGCTGCTGCTTGAGCTGCTCAATGCCGGCAAATTTTACTTCACCGCGGATGCGCTGCACAAACTGCACTGTGAGCTGCTTACCGTAAAGGTCACCGGTAAAATCAAAGATATTCGTTTCCAGACGCGGTTGGGCAACATCGCCAAAGGTCGGATTGTAACCAATATTGGCCATGCCGTGATAGCTTTTGCCGTTGACAATCACCCGCACAGCGTAAACTCCCCCCAGAGGAACCGCAACATGTGCATCCTCCAGCTCAATATTGGCCGTAGGATAACCAAGCAGTCTGCCACGCTCGTTGCCGTGCGCCACCGTGCCACTGATGCTGTAGCTGCGCCCCAGCATTGCTGCTGCCTCTGCTACCTCACCGGCAGCAATCAGCTGACGGATAGCGGTGCTGCTGATAACGGTTGCACCCTCGCTTACCAGCTCGCGCACAATCAGCTCAAAGCCCATGGCCTTGGCAGAAGCAGCCAGCGTATAGACAGTTCCCTGTCCGCGGCAGCCGTAGGTGAAGTTGGCACCGACTACCAGACAGCTGTAATCAAGCTGCTGCAGTCGCTGCAAAAACTCCTGCGGCGAAAGATCTGCTACCTGCTGATTAAAGGGAATGTCCACCAGCACATCCACGCCAAGCTGCTGCAAAAGCTCCTGCTTTTGCGCACCTGTTATCAGCGCCGGCGGCACCATGCCCGGACGAATCCATTCAAAGGGATGGTTGCTGAAGGTAAATACCGCCAGCTGCGAATTACATTCACGCGCCTTCTCCCTTGCGGTTTCAATTACATCAAGATGACCGCGATGCAGGCCGTCAAAGGTACCCAATGCTACCACACAGGGAGCGGAAAATTTATGCAGTTGTTCTAAAGAAGTAATAATCTCCATGCTTATTCCTCTGGCATCGGGTAATGCTCTAAGATTTTTTCTGCCTGCAGGCGCTCCTGCTCACAGCGGACGATGCCTAAGAATTCATCCCCCGGCCCCAGCAGTACGTATCTGCCGTCGGCAGTCTGCACCACCGTGGTGCGTACACCGTTAGTGATACGCGCCGCCTGACGCGCGTTCACCTTGAGCTTAGGCAGCTCGGCAACGGCAGTCAGCGGCTCTGCGGCACAGGCTTCGGGATTCTCTGCGATTTCCTGCAGCGTGCAGGCCTTGTCAATCGTGTAGGCTCCCACCTGCGTGCGCAGCAAAAAGCTCATCGTACCGCAGGTTCCCAGCGCCGTCGCCAGGTCCTCGCCCAGAACGCGGATATAGGTACCCTTGGAGCAGGCCACGCGCACAGTAAAGCTGTTTGCCGTATAATGCAGAAGCTCCAGCTTATAGATCTCAATCGGACGTGCGGTGCGTTCCACCTCTACGCCCTGACGTGCCAGCTTATACAGCTTTTTGCCGTTGATTTTGATTGCCGAATACATCGGCGGCAGCTGCAGCTGCTTGCCGGTAAATTGCGCCAGCACCGCTTCTAGCTCCTGTTTGCCGAATGCAGGCACAGGCATCGTTTTGACAACCTCACCGCTGTCATCGCCGGTAACTGTCTGCGCACCCAGCGTAAATTCGGCAATATATTCCTTGCGGCCTTCCACAGCGAACTCCAGCAAACGGGTCGCACTGCCCGCAAAAACAGGAAGAACTCCTGCCGCGTCAGGGTCAAGAGTTCCCCCATGTCCGATTTTCTTTGTGTTAAGCACGCGCCGCAAAAAGCCGATAACATCGTGCGATGTCATCTGTGGTGGTTTTAATACATTAAAAATTGCGTCCATATTAAACCAATTTGCCCAATGCTTCCAGCAGCTGAGTGCGAGCCTCCTCTACCGGTGCATAAATCGTACAGCCTGCTGCCCGCAGATGACCGCCGCCGCCGAAGGCTACAGCCACAGCGGATACGTCAACGCTCTTGGAGCGCATGCTCACGCGCGTTACCGCCGGCTCAACGGCCTTGAACATAATAGCTACGTCAACGCCCTCAATATAGCGCGGGTAGGACACAAAGCTGTCGGTCTGGACATCCTTGTCATATAAATCGTTGGTAATTGTGAGATAAGCAATTTTGCCTTCATAAGCGAAGGTCAGCGAAGGCAGTACCTTGGCCAGCATCTCTACCGTATCACGGGAACGCACGTCCAGTGCATCGCTGATTTCATTAGGCTGCACGCCGTATTCCAGCAGCTTGGCAGCATTACGCATAGTTTTCGGCGTAGTGTTGGCATAGCGGAACGAACCGCAGTCTGTGCTGATTGCTGTATAAAAGCAGGTAGCAATTTCCTTATCAAAGGGCCATTGCATAGCCATGAACAAATCGCACATTACCTCGCCCACGGCTGCTGCCTTGGCATCCAAGTAGAGATATTCGGCAAAGCGTTCGTTGGAAATATGGTGGTCGATGTTCAGCAGTATTTTTGCTTCTACAACCTCGGACACCAGACCAATACGGTCAAAGGAGCTGGCATCAATAACTACCAGCAAATCCGTCTGCAGCTTGCTGCCCTCTACCGGGCGTTCACACAATTCAATACCGGGAATAAAGCTAAAGCTTTTATTGATAACGTCATCACAGAAAACAGTAACCTGCTTGCCCTGTGCCAGCAAAAAGCGTGCCAGTCCCAAAGTGGAGCCCAAGGTGTCACCATCCGGGCTTACATGGGTGCACAGCACTATTTTTTCTGCCGCCAGCAGCATAGCGCCTGTTTCCTGCAGGCTAAGCTCCTTACTCATGCTCTGCTTCCTCGGCTGCAGGCTTTTCTTCCTGCTTAATCTTATCTAAGATGCTCTGAATATGCGCACTGTATTCTGCGGATGTATCCTTCTGCAGAATCAGGGTTGGTGCAAAGCGCAGGCGGATACGTTTGGCGATTTCCGTACGCATAAAGCCTAATGCCTTGTTCAGAGCCTTCCAGGTTTCATCCTGTTTATCCTTGGGACCATACATGCTGATGAAAATCTTGGCATAGCTCATATCATCTGTCAGCTCCACGCCGGTTACGGTAACAAACTGAATACGCGGATCCTTGACATCATGCAGCAGCATTTTGCTGATTTCATGCTTGATGGCCTCTTGTACTTTTTCTACTCTAAGTCTTGCCATTTTCTTTTCCTCTATAATATAGATACAGACTGACGTACAGGCAGCAGCTGCGGGGAATGCGGCTTTTGCGGCCGGCATTCCTGCGCAATGTGCCTTATGCGGCAGACTATTCTACTGCGATTTCTTCCATGTCGTATACTTCAAAGATATCGCCCTCTTTAAGGTCGCTGAATTTCTCTAAAGTGATACCACATTCAAAGCCTTGGGCAACTTCCTTCACATCGTCCTTGAAGCGGCGCAGAGATTCGATAACGCCTTCGTGAACTACGATGCCGTCACGGACAACACGAACCTTGGAGCTGTTGGTAACCTTGCCTTCAACTACATAGCAGCCGGCAATCTTCAGCTTGGAAATAGTAATCAGCTGACGGATTTCTACGCGGCCTTGAATAACCTCTTTGAATTTAGGAGCAAGCATACCCTTGATAGCAGCCTCAACGTCGTTGAGTGCGTCGTAAATTACACGGTAGGTGCGTACGTCAACCTTCTCGGTTTCGGCAGCCTTACGCGCGTTAGCGTCAGGACGAACGTTAAAGCCGATAATCAGTGCGTTGGCAGCGGATGCCAGCATTACGTCGGACTCGGTGATAGCGCCTACGCCTGCATGGACAACGGCAACCTTAACCTCATCGTTTTTGATTTTCTCCAGGGATGCCTTCAATGCTTCGATGGTACCCTGAACGTCAGCCTTAACAACGATGTTCAGCTCTTTGATTTCGCCTTCTTTAATGCGTTGGAACAGGTCATCCAGAGAAACCTTGGAGTTCAGCTTGATTTCCTCTTCCTTCTTCTTAGCGATACGTTTTTCGGCAACGCCGCGGGCAGTCTTTTCATCGGTGCTGTCCAGAATATCGCCGGCAGCCGGTACATCGTTCAGGCCCAGTACCTCTACAGGGGTAGAAGGCAGAGCCTTCTTAACTTTTTCGCCACGGTCATTAATCATTGCACGAACCTTACCATAGGAGGTGCCGGCAATAATGGTATCACCGATATGCAGAGTACCGCGTTGTACCAGGACAGTAGCAACCGGGCCACGGCCTTTATCCAGCTGCGCCTCGATGATGGTGCCGTGAGCAGGAAGATTCGGGTTAGCCTTCAATTCCTGCATTTCAGCAACCAGCAGAATCATTTCGAGCAGGTCGCTGATGCCGGTTTTCTGATGTGCGGACACCGGTACCATGATGGTGTCGCCGCCCCAATCCTCAGGAATGAGCTCATGCTCTGCCAGCTGTTGTTTAACGTGATCCGGATTTGCGCCCGGACGGTCGATTTTATTGATAGCTACAATGATAGGTACCTTTGCGGCCTTAGCATGGTTGATAGCCTCGATGGTCTGCGGCATTACACCGTCATCTGCTGCCACAACCAGAATTGCAACGTCGGTTACCTGTGCGCCGCGGGCACGCATAGCTGTGAAAGCTTCATGGCCCGGGGTATCCAGGAATACAATCTGCTTGCCCTGGTAGTTTACCTTATAAGCACCGATGTGCTGGGTAATACCGCCGGCCTCGCGGGAAGTAACGTTGGTTTTGCGGATAGCGTCCAGCAAGGAGGTTTTACCATGGTCAACGTGGCCCATAACGGTAATAACCGGCGGACGCGGAACGCGTTTTTCAGGCGGATCGTCAACCTCGGGAATCTCTGTCGGATCCTCTTCCGGAGCCTTCTGGCCAACTTCTACGCCGAAGTTGTCGCCGATAAGCTGTGCGGTATCGAAATCGATATCCTGGTTGATGGTAACCATTACGCCCAGCATAAACAGAGCCTTGATTACTTCATTAACCTCACGCTTAATGAGCTTGGAAAATTCCTGTACATTGATGGATTCGCCGATTTCAACGTAGGTCGGACGAACGATTTCTACCGGAGCCTGTTGTTGCTTCGGTGCGGGCTTCTTGCCGCCGCGGTTTATCGGCATCTGATGGCCGGCGCTGCGGTTCGGACGGCTTTCGCGGGTAGCGTAGCTGCCCTTAATCTGCAGCTTGTTGTCCTTACGGCTCTTGCCTGCGTTGCGACCGCCCTGACGGTTATCGCGACCGCCTTCGCTGCGACCGCTACTGCGGCCTTCGCTGCGGCCACCGCTAACCTGTGCACGGCTTTCGCCATGTACGCTCGGGCCCTGCTGGCTCTTAGGACCTACAAAGATACCGCCCTGGCGTTGTTGGCCGTTGCGGTTACCCTGACGGTTGCCCTGACCGCCCTGCTGACCGTTGCGGTTTTGCGGACGGCCTTCGTTACGGCCGCCTTGGCGGTTGCCCTGCTGGCCACCGCGGTTTTGCTGCGGACGGCCTTCGTTGCGGCCACCCTGACGATTTTCGTTACGCCCTTGTTGAGCGTTGTTGTTATTGCGTTGATTTTGTTGCTGATTTTGTTGCATATTCCTCTGTCCGTTATTCCTATTCATATTGTTATCGTTTCTTTTAGCTGTATCCTGCGGACGCACAGGAGCAGCCGGTTTGCTGACATCACGTTTTTCCGTCTTCGCCGGTTTGGGCGGTTCTGGTTTTTTATCGTATGCTTTACGGATAACAGACATAGCCTTGTCATCAGCTGCACTAAAATTAGTTTTTTCGATATTATTTTTCTTCAACAGGTCAATGACCTCATTTACCGGTTTGCCATAATCCTTGGCAACCTCATATATTCTTTTATTACCCATTAATCCACCTCCAGACCAGATAATAAGAAGCAGATTCATCTGCGAAGCTCGCGCAAGCTGCGCAGACAACTGTGATTTAAATCATTATTTTTTCAGCAGCATGTTGGCAAAATTCGCATCGGTAATAGCCACAGCTATTCTAGGTCCTTTGCCGATCGCATAGCCCAGCTCATTGCGCGTCAACAGCTCAATGACCTGCACGCCTGCCATCTCTGCCAGGAAATAAATTTCCTTTTTTGAATTAGGGGCAGCATCTTGTGCCAAAACAAGTACCTTGACCTTGCCGCTTTTTAAGGCAGCACGCACAGCTACATCACCGGAAGCGATTTTGCCGGCTTTTTGCGCCAACCCTAAAGCAAAAGCAACATTATTGCCTGCCATGCTCGAAATCCTCCAGCAGCTGCTTGAGTACATCCTCGCCGATAGGTCTCTCCAAAGCGCGCTCCAGACGTTTCTCCTTTACGGCCTTGGTAATGCATTCCTTATCGGGGCAGACATATGCGCCGCGTCCGTTCTTCTTGCCGGTGAGGTCAAGGCTGACCTCGCCCTCAGGTGAACGTACAACGCGCAGCAGAGCCTTTTTATCCTTCATTTCATTGCAGCCTAAGCATTTACGCTGCGGAACTTTTTTAACCTTCATCATGCTTCTTCCACGGGAGCAGGCTCAACAGCAGCCTCTTCGGCAGCCTGAGTTTCGCTCTTAATATCAATTTTCCAGCCGGTCAGCTTAGCAGCCAGGCGGGCATTTTGGCCTTCCTTGCCGATAGCCAGGGACAGCTGGTAATCCGGTACGACAACGCGGCAGATTTTGTCTGCTTCGTTAACGTTTGTCTTGACAACCTTTGCCGGGCTCAGAGCATTGGCAACATATTGTGCCGGATCTTCACTGTATTTTACAATATCAATCTTTTCACCGCGCAGCTCGTTAACGATAGTCTGTACGCGCATGCCCTTGTGGCCTACGCAGGCACCTACCGGATCAACATTGCTGTCAGCGGTATATACGGAAATCTTGGAGCGCATACCGGGCTCGCGAGCAACGGATTTGATTTCAACAACGCCGTCATGGATTTCCGGAACCTCCAGCTCAAACAGGCGCTTCAGCAGGCCGGGATGAGTACGGGAAACCATAATCTGCGGTCCCTTGTTGGTGCGCTTAACCTCAACAATATAGGTTTTCATACGCTCATGGTATTGGTAGATTTCACCGGGAATCTGCTCGTTCGGAGTCAGCACGGCTTCAACCTTGCCCAAATCGATATAAACGTTTTGGTTTTCCATGCGCTCGATAATACCGGTAACGATATCATTGGCACGGCTTTGGAAGCGTTCATATACCTGTCCGCGCTCTGCCTCACGGATACGCTGTACAACAAACTGCTTAGCGTTTTGGGCAGCAATACGGCCGAAGTTTTTCGGAGTAACCTCAACCTCTACGATATCGCCTGCAAGATACTGCGGGTTGATTGCCTGAGCATCCTCCAGAGTCATTTCGTTAATGCCGTCAGCCTCGCCTTCAACTACAGTGCGCTGAGCATATACATGGATTTCACCGGTTTCTTTATTCATTTCAACACGGACATTCTGGTTTGTGCCAGTGTTCTTCTTGTAAGCAGCAACCAAAGCGTCATCAACAGCCTGGAACAAAAGCTCGGGGTCAATACCCTTTTCCTTTCCTAATTCCTGGATTGCTGAAATAAAATCTGCGTTCACTTAATAAGCCTCCTATTTCTTAAATTAAAAGTCTATATGCGGTCTGATATTCGCAATCAGCCTACGTTCAATGCGGTCAGGATTTTTGAATTCCTTGCCTTTAATAATCTTTTTAACCTGTACAGCTTCGTCATCATGTGCTACCAGAATACCAGTCAGATTTTTCATTCCCTCCCACGGAGTATAGAACATAATGTCAACCTTGGTGCCGTAGGCAGCTTCAAAGTCCTTGTCCTTCTTCAGCGGACGGTCAATGCCCGGAGAAGAAACCTCCAAAAAGTATTTGTCGGGAATAGGATCCTCTGCATCCAGAATCTCCGTCAGCTTTTCGCTCACCATCTGGCAGTCATCAATTTCAACTCCACCAGGCTTATCGAGAAAAATCCGTAGGTACCAGTCCTTTTCACGCACATATTCTACATCAACCAGAGTAAGTCCGGTATCCTGCAGAAGGGGGTCTACCATTGCGGTAATCAGTGCTTCAACTTCTTTTGCCTGCATCATTTTCACCTCCATATTAAGTTTTTCTTTCTGTATTAACCTTGCGGCCAACACCTGCCTCTGCCGCAAATGCGTCAGAAACATCATAATAAGCGGAAAGAGCGGGCTTTAAACCCACTCTTTCACAAGTCATACTTATTTTGGCTATCCTTATTATAGCATCTGTTGACAAGTCTTGCAAGTAGCTTACGCTATATCTAGTTATTATATGTTAAATTTTATACAGAAAAATGCTAAATCTGCCACGTAAAATATATACACTATGCTTTCCCTTGTCAGTGGCAAAAATATCTGCTACAGTAATATAGTAAACAGATAGAGATTGTGGAAAAAGTGTCAGTTTGGACAAGGGCGCTTTATCGACAAGCTTTTTATGAAAGGTGGTATTTTTTATGTCCTATAATTTTGATGCTGCTGTTTCTCCCTTTATTAAAGCACTGCCTCCCTCCGGTCTGGCAAAGTTTCTTGATATTATGGCCGCTAACCCCAACATCGTGCCTCTCAGTGTAGGCGAACCCGATTTTGATATTCCGCAGGCTGTCAAGGATGCCGAAATCAACAGCATCTGCGAAGGCAAAAGCTGCTACACTCCTACGCTCGGCCTTTTGGAGCTGCGCGAGGCAATTGCGGATGATATCCATAAAAACTACGGCGTTAAATACGATCCTAAAACCGAAATCATGGTAACCGTCGGTGTCAGCGAAGCACTGTACACCACTATTACTACCATTATGCATCCCGGTGACGAAATTATTCTTCCCGAGCCCTGTTACGTTGCCAACAAGGTCTGCGTTATTCTGGCAGGCGGCAAGCCCGTTTCCGTAGAAACTTATCAGGAAAACGGCTTTGTGCCCACCATTGAAGATCTGGAAAAGGCTGTTACGCCCAAGACCAAAGCTATTATGCTTGGTTATCCCAATAACCCGACCGGCGCTATTATGAGCAAGGAGCAGATTAAGGCTATCGGTGATTGGGCTGTAAAGCATGACCTGATTGTCATCAGCGACGAGCTTTATGCTCATCTTACCTATGGTGGCAAAACGCACACCATGTTCACCTCCTTCCCAGAATTCCGCGACCGTACCATCATTTTCAACGGCTTCTCCAAAGCCTACGCTATGACAGGCCTGCGTCTTGGCTATATCATGGCACCGGCAGCAATCATCAACGCTATGAACATCCTGCATCAGTATGTTGTGCTCTGCCCCAACGTTACAGCACAGTACGGCGCGATTGCGGCACTGAAATACTGCCGTCAGGACGTTGACAATATGGTTGCCGAATACAGCCGCCGCCGTCAGATTATGATTGACGGCTTCCACAAGATGGGTTTGCCGCTGTATGAGCCCAAAGGCGCCTTCTATGTTTTCCCCTGCATCAAGGAAACCGGCCTTTCCAGCATGGAATTTGTTGAAAAGCTGCTGGAGGAGCAGGAAGTTCTCGTAATCCCCGGCAACATCTTCGGTGCCGGCGGCGAAGGCTATATCCGCTGCTCCTATGCTTACAGCGAAGAAATCCTGCATAAGGCGCTGGAGCGCATCGCCCTCTTCGTAACGAAATACAGAAATCTGAACAAAGCGAAATAACTGTTATGCTGACTCCTTATTAGACAAGCTGATTTGCTGAGGAGTATAATATAAACAGCTAATAAAATATTAGCCGATGATTTTGGTATTTATCTAATCCCTTCCACTTCGTCTCACTCCTTCCGTGAGACACAAGGCAGAAAAAAACACGGTGCATAATGCCCGTGTTTTTTTCTTTTGCATCGGTATAATCATCTTCTTAAACTCGATATTTCTCCCGGAAAATTAAAGCTGCCAGCCCCGGCCTAAACCGGAGACGGCAGCTTTTTGCATAAAAGCATCTGCGTATAATTTTTATCTTAAGTTAAAGCTTACCGCACGCGTAACGCGACAGCGTGCGTTCTGACCGTACTTATCTTTGGCAGGACTGAAACGCCATTTGTTGACCGCAGTTACAACGCTGCTATCCATAGCGCTGTTGCCGGAGGAACCGACTACCGTTACATCCTCTACACTGCCGTCGGCACCTACCAGAATACGTACCGTTACCACACCGGTAGCACCGCTGTTGCGTGCGGACGCAGGATATACAGGCGCAACCTCGCGCAGCAGGCGTGGCGGTTTTACCGGCACACCGCGTCCTTCGCCGCTGCCGCTACCATTACCACTGCCGCTGCCACTGCCTGTTCCGCTGTCCGTACCTGTGCCTGTACCGTTACCGGTAGGATTACCGGCAGGAGCCTTCGGTCCGGGGGCTGCAGTCGCCTTTTTCCTGACAACTTTCTTTTGCGGTTTAGGCTTCAGCTTTTGGTCAATAATATCCTCCAGACTTTGGATGACAGGCTCTTCCTGCTGCTCCTCCTGTTCGATTTCTTCCTCCTGAGCTTCAGCGCCGCCACCGCCGCTCTCCAGCGAAACCTCCAAAATTTCCGGAGGCGTATGCACAAAGCGGTAGCCGAAAATGCCAAGGCCGGCGGCAAGAACAAGATGCACAGCCAGAGCTACGGCAAAGCCCTTGCCAAATCGCTTTTGTTCATCCTTCATTTGCTCTCACCTGTATCCGTAGCCAAACCGAAGCGTGTGACACCTGCTCCCTTCATTTTATCCATCAGCTGGATAATAGTTTTATAGGGAGCTTCGTCCTCCGCTCTGATAATAACCGAGAAGGAGGAATCATGCTTGCTTTCAATCGCAGCATTCTGAACCAGCATATCCATCTCGATTTTATTTTCATCAAGATAAAGGCTGCCGTCCTTTTTGATTGTTACATTAAAGTTACTCTTGCTGACATTCTCCGAATGCTTAGCAATCGGCAGGCGGATAGGAATCGTCTTGACCTCGCTCATATACATAGTGCTGACAATGAAAAATACCAGCAACAGGAAAATCATGTCAATCATCGGACTGAGCATTATCGACGGTGGAGTAAGCTCTCTTTTACGACGTCTGCGCATTTTTCAACACCGCCCCTCATTTGCTCTGCTCGTTAGCTTTGAAAATATCAACCAGCGTATCCGCTACTTCGTTGATATTCAGAGTTTCGGTTTTGATTTTACTTGTAAGATAAGCATGGATACACATACCCATAATAGCAATGCACAGGCCGAAAACGGTAGTAATCAGCGCTTCGCCGATACCTGCGGTAACAGCCATCGGGTTCTGAGTTCTTTCGTTCAAAGCATTAAAAGAAGAAATCATACCGGTAATCGTACCGAGCAGACCGAGCATCGGTGAAAGGCCGATAACAACGCTCAGATAGTTGATATTCTTTTCCAGGCTGTCGATGATGCGGTCAGCTTTGGTATAGACAATAGTTTCCAGACGCTGTCCGAGGTCACCCTTAATATCCAGAATCTCCTTAGCCATGGCAGCAGCCTCGCCCTTGCTCTGCTCTGCCAGCTCACTGGCGCCAACCAGATTAAAGTCATTCATCATGCGGCAGAAGCTGCTCGCGAACTTTTCTCCGGAAATAGCCTTCTTATAGAAAAGATATCGTTCCACACCAATAGCAATAGCGGCAAAGGAACACATCAGCAGCGGCCACATGCAGGGACCACCCTTAACAAAATAATCAACAGCTCCGGCAAAAATACTCATACTTAAACCTTCTTTCAAAAAAATAACGCTGCAATTTTTTTGCGGCAAATCGCAAGCTCATCATCCGCCTATACACAGCGGAAGGAAGTTGGCAAAGCCTCCATATCTGATACTTGTTGCTATTTACTAGATGTTTATATTATAGCCTCTTTACTAATCTGCGTCAAGAAAATACAAACTATATAAACAAAGGCAGTACAAGGAAAATTCCCCGTACTGCCACAAGCTTTATGTTATTTGAAATACTTGGCGAAGGCCTGCGCCGCCGCCAACTGCACCTCTGCATTGAAGGCTGTATACCGCTCAAGCAGCAGGCGTCCCTCCGGCGTCAGCACACTGCTGCCACCGCTTTTACCGCCTGCCGTGCTGCTGACCAGCGCAAAGCCCAGGTCTGCCTCCGCACGCCGCAGAATCTTCCACGCCTTGCTGGCCGACATACCCATAGCCTTGTAGGCAGCACTCAGCGAACCGGTGGCCTCAATACGCTGCAAAAGCTCCGCTACGCCCTTGCCGAAATCAATGCTTTCGTTATACACGCGCACCTTCACATGATAATGCTGCGGCTCTGCATAGGTCATTTTACCACCCCTTGCCAAAACCGCAGGCAGGATAGGTGCACACAGCGCAGTTCAGGCACAAACCGCCTTCGCCCAAGGCCGCCAGCTCGTCGGAAGTGACAAGGTCACAGGCCAGCACGCGCGGAAGCACCAGGTCGAAAATCGTGTGCTTAGCGTACATTACGCAGCCCGGCAAGCCCATAACAGGCACCTGCTTTTCACCGTAGTAGGATAGCAAAAACATGGCGCCCGGAAGCACCGGTGCGCCATAGGAAACAATGCGTGCGCCGGTATTTTTGATTGCGAGCGGTGTGCGGTCATCCGGGTCAACGCTCATGCCGCCGGTGCAAAGCACCATTTCCGCGCCCTTTTCCTCAATCGCAGTTTTAATCGCAGCGGCAATCTGCTCCGGTTTGTCATCCAGCACCTGCTTATAAACTACCTCCACATTGAACTCAGCCAGCTTTTCCTCCAGCACGGGGGTAAAGGTATCCTTAATGCGTCCGTGGAAAACCTCACTGCCGGTCGCCAGCACGGCAGCCTTTTTGATTTTATACGGCAAAAGCTGCAGCAGCGGTTCATCACCGCACAGCTCACGCACACGCTGCATCTTTTCCTTTTCGATAACCAGCGGGATAATGCGCGTACCGCAGAGCTTGTCGCCCTTCTTCACCGGCGTATTGCCGTGACGCGTCGCAATCATCATCTGTCCGAAGCTGTTCACCAGGCGCAGACGCGCGCCGTCTACCTTGAACAGACCGTCAGCAGCGGCGGCAAGCTCAATCTTGCCCTCTTTCACAGGCGATTCATCCATCATAGTGTTTTTACAGATGTCGCACAAAATGCGTGCGGCATCATTTTCATGCAGCATGTTTTCGTCGGCTTCCCACACATATAAATGCTCCTTACCGATGGAAAGCAGCACCGGAATATCCTCTGGCTGCACCACATGGCCCTTGCGGAATACGGCATCCTTCGTAACGCCCTTGATAATCTGTGTCAGGTCATGGCAGAGAACACTGCCGACCGCATCTTCAGTACGAATTAATTTCATGCTTATCTACCTCTTGTTTAGCCTGCGCAAAGCCGTAGGCGGCAAAAATCTTCATAGCTTCTTCTGTCTGCAGGAAGGCCGCAAAATCCTTAGCAGCCTCAGCCTGCGGAGCCTTCGCCAACACGCCGATAGGATAAATTACCGGCTTTTTTAAGGAGACTGCCGGAGCTTCGGCCACAACAGTAACCTTATCCTTCAAGAGTGCTGCATCAGTAGCGTAAACAAGGCCTGCATCGGCACTGCCTTCGGCAACCCAGTTCAGCACTTGTGTTACGTTAGTACCAAGGCTTACTTTGGACTGAATCGCATCCCACTGGTCCAGCTTGGACAGTGCTTCTTTAGCATATTGGCCTGCAGGAACGCTGGCAGGATCGCCGATTGCAGGATGCTTAGCCTTGCTGAAATCATTAAAGCCTTTGATTTCGCTGCCGCTTTTAGGCACAATCAGCACCAGCTTGTTTTCCAGCAGCGGCTTCACCGTGCTCTTATCCATATAGCCCTTGTCGCTCAGTGCGTTCATCTGCTTGTTGGCCGCAGAAATAAATACGTCAGCTGCCAGGCCGCTTTCAATTTGTGCCTGCAGCTTGCCGCTGGCATCATATACGCCCTCGATTTTGATTTCCGGATGTTTTTGCTGATACAACGGAATAAGCTTTTGCGTAAAGACCTTTTCCATGCTGGCAGCAGCTACCAGACGCAGTGTTTTGCCTGCCTGCGGAGCAGCAGCCTGCTTATCACCGCCGCCGCAGCCTGCAGCCATAACAGCTAACATCAAAGAAAATACTAAGCATAAGAGTTTTTTCATTTTACTCCCCCTGTTGTTGTTTTGTTTTATATAAGTAGACATTAAGACCGATAACTACCAAAAGGCAGATGCCCACAATTACGGCCACATACCAGCCTGCGGCATCCCAATCGCCTGCCGCTACGGCAGAATAAACTGCCAGCGGCAGTGTGCGTGTACGTCCTGCGATATTGCCGGCAATCATCGCCGTGGCACCGAACTCGCCCAGACCGCGGGCAAAGGCAAGCAGACCACCTGCGATAATACCGGGCAGCGCATTAGGCAGATGAATACGCCAAAAGATACGCCATTCCGTCATGCCAAGCGAACGCGCCGCCTCCAGCATGCCCTTGTCAACCTGCGACAAGGCACCGCGCGCACTGCGGTACATGAGCGGCAGCGAAATTACCGCTGCTGCCAGCACTGTTGCCAACCAGCTGAAGGCTATTTTTATACCTGTCATCTGATAAATAAGCTGGCCCAAAAAGCGGTTGTTGCCAAAAAAATACAGTAAAAAGAAGCCTGCTACCGTAGGTGGCAGCACCATCGGCAGTGTTATTACAGCGTCGGCAAAAATCTTCAGGCTTTGGCTCTGCAGCCGTTCCACCCACCAGGCAATAATTACGCCGATAAAGAAAACTATGACGATTGTTGCTGCCGCAGTGCGCAGCGAAATCCACAGCGGTGACCAGTCTATTGCGCTCATTTTCTCGCACAGTCATGGGCGCTGCCCTTCAGGATACGCAGTCCATGCTCCAGCTGCGGCAAAACGATTGCCAGCGCTTCCTCCACCGCTTTGGTGCTTCCGGGAAGATTCACAATCAGCGTCTGTCCGCGCACTACGCTCACGCCGCGGCTCAGCATTGCCCGCCGCGTAATCTTCAGAGATTCCGCACGGATGGTCTCCGCGATACCGGGCACATTGCGTGTAGCCACCGCCATTGTTGCCTCCGGTGTAACATCGCGCAGTGAGAGGCCCGTGCCGCCTGTGGTGATAATCAGATCCACCTGTCTGCTGTCCGCAAGACGCATCAGCTCACGTTCTATTTTCTTCTGCGCATCGGGAAGCAAAACCTGCTCTACAATTTCGTAGCCTGCTTCCGCCAATAGCTCTGCTGCCCTAGGCCCGCTGGTATCAACACGCTCACCCGCGGCACCCTTATCTGAAAGTGTCATTACCGCCGCACGCAAGGGTGCGTCGGCTGCTGGCAGCGTCACTTCCAGCTCCATGCCACTGCGCAGAACGCCGCCATGCTCTACCGTAGCAAAAACGCCCTCACGTGGCATAATGCAGTCGCCCACACGTGCAAAAATCGTGCAATGTCTGTGGCATTCCTTGCCAATCTGCGTCAGCTTCATCACTACTTCACCGCTGCGCATGATGCTGCCTACCAGCAGCTTTTTGAAGTCGATGCCGCTTACCAAAATATTTTCACCGAAGGCACCGATAGCGGCATCACCGCCGCGCGCATTGAATTCATCCACCTTTTCCGCACTCAGCAAACTCACCTGACGATGCCATTTGCCGGCGTGAGCATCACCCTCGATGCCGAAATTTTCTTTGAGGACAATCTCATTCACAGGATGCTTTTCCGTACCCTTCTTTTCGCTGATACACACAGCCTTGATTATGCCTCTGATGCTTGCTTCCATACAAAATCACCACTCTTTCCGCCTGCTTTGCTCAGCAGATGCACATCTGTAATCACCATCGCCTTATCCACGGCCTTGCACATATCGTAAATCGTCAGCAAGGCAATCTGCACGCCTGTCAGCGCCTCCATCTCCACGCCTGTCTTGCCCGTAGTCTTGACCAGGCACTGTGTCTGTACAGCGTAGCTGCCGTTTTCCGCCAACAGCTCAAAATCTACCGTGCACTTCGTCAGCTGCAGCAGATGGCACAGCGGAATTAGCTCACTAGTGCGCTTGGCTGCCATAATTCCGGCAACACGTGCTACGCCCAGCACATCACCCTTAGCCATACTGCCGGCAACAATCTTTTCATATATTTCTCTGCTTACGCAGATTTTCCCCTGCGCCACTGCAACCCTCGCGGTGTCAGCCTTGTCGCTGACATCCACCATCAGAGCATTGCCCGCAGCATCAAAATGTGTAAATTCACTCATTGTCTGCTCCTTCAAAGCCTGTATTTATCCGCCAATCTGGCTCATATTAAAGCGCGCTGCTTTTACATCAAAGCTGTGTCTCGCAGGCTTGGCGTAAATAATCTCCTGCATAGCCTGCAGCAAATCCGCATCACTTGCGCCGTCACGCAGCAAGTGCTTCAGGTTCATGCCCGCGTCACTGTAAAGACAGGGCTTCAGCATGCCTACGGATGTAAGACGCACCCTGTTACAGACAGCGCAGAATTTATTGTGCAGCGGTTCGATAAAGCCCACCGGCATTGCATAACCGCTAATGCGCCAGTAGCTTGCAGGACCGTTGCCGTAGCGCTGCGCATCGGGCTGCAGCTGTAAACCTGCCTGCTCCAGCAGACTGCGGATTTCGTTGCCGCTCACTCCTCGCAGATTAGCGTTGCAGTCCAGCGGCATCAGCTCAATAAAGCGCAGTGGTGCGTTATACCTGTGCGCCAGCTTTAGCAACTGCATAATATCGGCCGGACCGTTTTCTGCAAGGGGCACACAGTTCAGCTTGAACGGTATCCCTGCAGACTGCAGCTCCTGCAATGCCTGCAGAACGCTGTCCAGGCTGCCGCCGGTAAGCTCTGTATAATACGCTGCATCCAGCGTGTCCAGGCTCACGTTGATGCTGTCCACACCTGCCGCGATAAGCGCAGGCAGCTGATTTGACAGCAACGTGCCGTTCGTTGTCAGCGTCACCTGCTCCGCGCCCTCCAGCTGCTTCAGGTTGGCAATAAAATCACTGCAGCCCTTGCGCAGCAAAGGCTCGCCGCCGGTGATTTTGAATTTGCGGATGCCAAGCTGCAGCGCAGCGCGGCAAATGCGCAAAAGCTCTTCGTAGCGCAATATTTCATTATGCGGCACATGCTCACTCACCTCCGGCTGACAATAGCGGCAATGCAGGTTGCAGCGGTCGGTAAGGGATATGCGCAGATAATCTATTTTGCGGTTGTATTGGTCGTACATGATTGTAGTCCTTTTTTACGTGAATTTAAATTAGTAAAAAGCTGTTAGTTTCTCGCCTGCCCCTTGGAGAAGGTGCCGAACACAGTGAGGTGAAAGGTGGTTATGTGCGTCGCAATTAAATATCATTTCGCTCAGAAAAAATTTTCCTGTGCCATAGGGCACAACGCAAATTTCGTGTGGAAACAGGACGAAGTGCCGCAAAACTCGCGCTATGCAAATAAATTATACTAAGGTAGTTGGCTTAGCGCTCAAACAGTTGCGACACTTCTATGGTGCCAGACACTCATTTGCTAAAATTTTTATTCGCTACACGATATATTAATTGCTCGTTAAGGCTTTGAGCTAACCTGTTTGTGTTCTGCTGTCCTTCTTGCCTGCCCCTTGCACTCTTCGAGTATAACACGACCAGCATTTTTCATTTTATGAAAAATTGGTCTTAGTATAGGGAAGGTGCCGAACGCAGTGAGGCGGAAGGGGGGCGTCCCCAGCGTCATTCTCACCAGAGAATAACGCTTGCCAAAACAAATGTGGTTTTGCAACCACATTTGTTTTCAGCTTATTAAAATCTTATTCTTCGTCAACGCCCATAGCAATTTTTTCCGGGGTAATCGGCAAAGTCATAAAGCGTTTGCCGGTTGCCTGATAAATTGCGTCGGCAATCGCCGGAGCAGGTGTATTGATTACCAGCTCGCCAACGGATTTGGCACCGAAGGGACCGCTTTCCTCATAGCTGCTGGCAAAGTCAACATAGATATGACCGATATCCTCACGGCAGGGAACCTTGTACTGCATGAAAGAGTTTTCGTAAATACGACCTTTAGGACTGTAGGTTACGTTTTCCATCAGCGCCATGCCGATACCCTGCAGAATGCCGCCTTCGGTCTGCACCTTCGCCAGATGCGGGTTAACCGGAGTACCGCAGTCAACAGATGCATAGAAGTTCACTACCTGTGCCTCGCCTGTCAGCAAATCGGTTTCTACTTCGGCCACACCGGCCATAAACGGCGGCGGGGACAGCACACTGTTCTGCTCCACGGTTTCTTCCAGAGCGATATCGTTATTCACCATAGAAGCGGTAGCGATATCAAAGAGGCTTACAGCCTTGTCGCTGACAGTATCACGCACCTCGCGTCCGTCAAAGACAACCTGGTCCGTGCCGCATTCCAGCAGGCGTGCGCCCAGCTGGCAAATCTTGCCGCGCAAACGCTGTGCGCAGATTTCTACGGCCTTGCCGGTAATATATGTTGTACTGGATGCGTAGGAACCAGAGTCATAAGGAGACGCGTCGGTATCCGCACCGAATACGGTAATGTTATCGTAATCACATTCCAAAACCTCTGCTGCCATCTGTGCCAGAACGGTATCGCAGCCTGTGCCCATATCGGCAGCACCGATCAGCAGTGTGTAATGTCCCTCATCGTTAATTTTGAGGGTAGCACCGCCGACGTCGCAGTAAGGAATGGAGCTGCCCTGCATCGCAATAGCCACGCCCATTGTGCGTACCTTGCCGTCAGGCAGCTGCTGCAGCGGGAACTTCTGCTCCCAGCCGCTCATCTCGCGTACCTGTTCCAGGCAGCGGTCCAACGCGCAGCTTGTGTTGGGCGCACCGTAATAAGCAGGCATAATATCGCCCTCACGCGTAATATTCATCTCACGCAGCTTAATCGGGTCCATCTTCAGGCGTGCTGCCAGCTCGTTCACAGCGGATTCTACGGCAAAGATGCCCTGAGGAGCACCGTACCCGCGGTATGCGCCTGCAGCCTGCAGGTTGGTGTAAACTACGTCAAAGCCGAAGCGGAAGGCCTCGGTACGGTACAGAGGAATAGACTTGTGACCGGAAAGGCCGACGGTCGTAGGACCGTGCTCGCCGTAAGCACCGGTATTGGAAAGAGTATATAAATCAATCGCGCGGATTTTGCCTTCTTTGGTAGCGCCCAGACGCACGCGCACCTCCATCTCATGGCGCGGGCTGGAAGCTATATGACATTCGTAACGCGAGAAAATCATCTTACTAGGCTTTTTTGTTTTCCAGGTAACAAAAGCCGGATACATTTCGCTGACACAGCTCTGCTTAGCGCCGAAGCCGCCACCTACACGCGGTTTAACTACGCGTACCATAGTTTTGGGGATATGCAACGCGTTGGCAATAATGCGGCGGCAGTGGAAAACTATCTGCGTAGAGCTAAGGACATTCAAACGGCCGTAGGTATCAATGGAGCAATAGGTTACGAAAGGCTCCATCATATCCTGCTGCACAGCCTTGGTATGAGTTGTCTGGTCGATAACAACATCGCATTCCGCCAGAATCTTATCAACCTCGCCATCCTCGATAACCTCATGGGCACACAGGTTGCGCTTATTATCGGCGCCAACCGGGCAGTGAGCCTTCCAGGTATCCTCGGGATGCACGAGCACAGGGTTATCCAGCGCAGTACGGAAGTCAAGCACTGCGTCCAGCAGCTGATATTTTACTTTAATCAAAGACAGCGCCTTATCGACAGCCTTTTCCGTTTTGCCGGCAACAATCGCCACAATGTCACCCACAAAGCGTACATGACGGTCGAGCAGCAGACGGTCATAAGGACTCGGTTCGGGATAGGTCTGGCCTGCATAGGTGCAGCGCTCGCCGTCCTGCTCCACGTCCTCCCAGGTATAAATTGCTTCGATGTCAGGCACCTTGGCTGCAATCGCGGTGTTGATGCTTTCAATAATAGCATTCGCATGCGGAGAACGCAGCACCTTGACAAGCAGGCAGTCGTTCGGCACCAGGTCATCGGTGTAGACAGGCTGGCCTGTCACCAGCTGCATAGCATCCTTTTTGCGGTAGGATTGGTTAACTATTTTCATCTGCAGCTCCCCTCCTTATGCCTGCGCCTGAGCTTTTTTCCAGGCGATGAAATTCTGAATTCCGCGCAGCTGTCCCTCATAGCCGGAGCAACGGCACAGGTTGCCTGCCAAAAATTCCTTGATTTCTTCTTCCGTAGGCTCGCTGTTTTCACGCAGCAGCGCGATAGCGTTCATAATCATGCCGGGGTTGCAGAAGCCGCACTGCTCCGCGCCCTGGTCGGCAATAAAGGCACCGAATTCCGCTGCCTCCTGCTGCATTCCTTCCATAGTCACAATGCTGTGGCCTGCGGCACGCGCTGCCAGGATAGCACAGGAAAGCACCGGCTTATTATCCATAAATACAGTGCACAAACCACAGTTGGTAGTGTCACAGCCGCGCTTCACGCTGTAGCAGCCTTCCTTGCGCAGAAAATCGAGTAAAAGTGTATCAGCCTCCACCATACGGGTCAGCTTTTTGCCATTTAAGGTTAAGGTTATCTCCATCAGGCCTTACCTCCCAGTTCTGTTAAACATCTTGCTGTCAGCACCTTAATCAGGTGTGTACGATACGCAGCACTGCCGCGCGGATTGGTTTCCGTCGGCAGTAAGCCTGCAGCATATTCCGCAAAGGCCTGCGCCTTCTCGGCAGTCATAGGCAGAGTTGCGAGCTGCTCTGCATCCTTCACCAGTGCAGCCTTCGCCGGACGTGCGCCCACTGCAGCCTGCACGCCTTCCTGCGTCAACGCCGCCGCGCAGGTCAGCACCGGAAAGTCGGTTTTGCTGATGCGCACGGATTTATAGCTGTAATGCGCTGCTGTCTTTTTAACAATAACGCGCACCAGAATATCTCTGTCATACGGCATATTCACAAAATCTGCCACCGGCACAATACCGCCCTTGTATAATTCCACATAGCTGTCCATCACCAAAAGCAAGGTCAGCACATCCGAAAATCCGAAGCGTCCGAACACACTGCCGCCGACGGTAGCAAGATTGCGGAACTGCACACCTACAATATGGCGCAGCGCCTCCTTATTTGCTCCCTCACTGTAGGCGGTAAAGCCTTCATGCAGCTCCAGTTGGCGCAAGCTCACCATCGCACCGATGCGGAATTCCGTTTCTGTTTCCTCTATTGTATCCAGGCCTAAAGCCGACAAATCAATAGCTGTCTGCACATTGCTCTTGCTCAGGCGCATCCACAGCATACCGCCAAGCAAGCGGTTAGGGCGCTTCTGGTTCAGCTGCCACGCCTCCTCCAGAGTTGTTGCCTGCTTATATTCACGAATTGTCAACATATACTGCCCTCCTGTTCTTTTTTTATTGCATACTTATTCCATTATATTTTACCATATTTTTTCTATACTTGAAAAGAGAAAAATGCACATTGGCTCATAAGTTACATTCTTCTACGGCATAAGAAAAAATGGATGCCTCTCTGTAAAGCAAGAGAAGCATCCATAATTATTATTAAAAATTCTAAGCAGGCTTATTTGCCTTTTTTAGCACCCTGACGGCGGTTACTGCCGGTTTTGGGAGCCTTGCGCTTATCAACAACGGAATTGCGTCCGCGCTTAGGTCCTGCGGACTTTTTCTTTTTGGCAGCCACAGCGACGCGGCGTGCCACAACACCACCCTCCAGATTTTGGCGTTCCATCAAAATACCCAGCTTGGTTTCGATATTACGCAGCCATTTAACCTCGTCGGCAGTATAAAGCGTAATTGCTTCGCCCTCATTGCCTGCACGGCCTGTACGGCCGATGCGGTGAACATACCAGTCGACATCATGCGGAATATCGTAGTTTACAACATGGGTTACACCCTCAACGTCCAAACCGCGGGCAGCCAGGTCGCTGGCAACCAGAATCTGAATCTTAGCATCACGGAAGGCCTTCATAACAGTTTTGCGCTTTGCAGGAGACATTTCGCCATGCAGCACATCAACGTTATAGCCCTGCATGCCCAGCCAGTCGCCCAACTCCTTAGTGCGCTCCTTGCTCATGCAGAAAACAATCATCAGATACGGGTTCAGGCGGTCAATGAGCGCTGCCACAGCCTTATTCTTGTATTCATCGGTTGTTTTCAGGCAAACCTGTTTGATTTTCTCAACTGTAGCCTGATCCGGGTTGATATCAATGAGCGCGCAGTTTTTCGTCAGCTTGCGTCCCAGCTTGCGCACTTCTTCCGACAGAGTTGCGGAGCAAAGCATCGTCTGATGCTCCGGCGCGGTCATAGCAATCAGCTCCAGCGCTTCATCCATAAAGCCCTGCTGCAGCATTTCGTCAACCTCGTCCAGTACCAGATAGCGCACACCGCCAAGGTCGGTGTTGCCCTTGCGGATGTGGTCCAAAAGACGGCCGGGAGTACCGATCAGCACATGGCTGCGTCCCTCCAGCTTATATTTTTGCGTTTCGAAATCGCGTCCGCCGGTAACAGCCAGCACTTTGATATCGCTTTCGCCCAGGATTTTTTTCATTTCGGTGGCAATCTGCTGCGCCAGCTCGCGCGTAGGCGTAATTACCAAAGCCTGCACATAGCTTTTGGCAGTATCGATTTTTTCTGCCAGCGGCACTAAGAACGCCAGTGTTTTGCCAGTGCCTGTCTGCGCACGGGCGATTACATCACGTCCGGCAAACAGCGCCGGTATAGCCTGCTCCTGTACCGGCATCGGCTTTTTAATGCCCATTTTCTGAAGCTGCTCTGCGGTGTGGGCACAAACCTTTAAGGCTGCAAATCCATTTGTCATTTCACATTCCTCTTTTCCTCTAAAATTTATCTTCTGACCATAAGGTCTTTTTTCTCTATAACTTTAGTATTATATCATAGATTGGGCAGGAACGGAAAGATGCAGGCAAATTTTTCTGTTGCATATGATTGCTATAGCCTGAAAACTATCTCTGATTTTTATAATTAAGCATATAAAATTGCTTGGCCAAACAAATTGTACATGCGACAAAAAGCCCCTGCCGGCGATTTCCGACAGGGGCCTTGGCTTATTCAATTTATTCAGCTTCGCAAGCTGACATTTGCTTTTACATTACGCCTCTGAAATAGTGGCCTCTTGTAGTACCCGGCAGATTTTCCGGTGCCTCCACCGCACCGCCGAGAATCTTGCGGTACAGCGCCACAAGTTCGCCCAGACGTGCCGCATCGTAATCACGGCCGTCAATTCTCAGCGCCGCTACGCCTGCTTCCGCCATGTGCTGCACATTGGCAGTCATCGAAAGCTCATGCGCATTCAGAATATGCATGCGGCAGAACTGGTCCGTAACAATCGGGAAGCGTGCATCCTTGCGGTCACCCAAGAACAAAGGCTCTGCACAGTTAAACTTGCAGGCACCCTTATCCAGCGCACCCAGGAAGCTGCCGCCTACACAGTATTCGGAAACCATCATTTCCAAACGTCCCTGAATCATGCACTCCAACGGCAACGGGCTGACGCTCACAAGATGCTCTACCTGCGCCATGGTCAGCTCGGGGCTGAGCACTGCACCTGCAGCGCCCTGTTCCTGCCAGAACTGCAGTGTCTGGCTGTTGAAGATGTTCAAAGACATATCTGCTACCAAATTAAGCGCAGCATGCTTCTTCGCCAAAGGCCACAAGCCGTTGTTGTTGATATAAACAAAATCAGGCTGCATCTCCTCCCACAGGGTAAAGAGCTTGTCGAAATATGCCAGCTGTGCTTCCTTGATGATACGCGGTGTAGCAAAGGCCAGCTGACGGCCTGCCTTGCGCACCAGCTTGGCAGCCTTGGCATAATCCGCCTCGGACGGCAGCTGATGGTTAAAGCAGTCACCGCCGAAGAGAATGCGTTCAGCACCTGCCTGCAGCGCAGCATTGACCTTCTCAACGCTGTCGCAATGCACTACCAGAACGGATTCATGCTGCTTGGCCTTATGTGCCTGCGGCACTAATTGCTCGCTGAAGCTGTGCACCGCTGTGCGCGCCGGTGCGAAGGCATTCAGACGCGCTGCATCCAGTGCCTCGCATGCCATACGGCGTGCTTCGTTCATTTCGCTCATCGGCACCATGACATTTTCGTCATGCTCAAAGCACAGGCTGTTCAGGAAATATTCGGTCGTACCGAGGCGGTCCAGCTGCTTGCGCACACCGGCCTCATCCAGCGCACGCTTGCGTGCTGCCTCTACGATAAAATCGGTTTCGCCGTAGCCGACGTTGCCTTCATCATCCGTCAGCGTAACGGTCATAGGCTCGCCCAGACGTGCAGTAACTACGGCATCTACCGGAATACGTTTTTTTGCGTCCGGTCCGAAGAACTGCTGCGCATAGCTCATCAGTCTGCTGTCGAGAGTACGGAAAACACGGTCATTCAAGCGTACACCGTTAGGCACGTCAATCGTTACCTGCCGGCCGGGGGCCGCGCTCTGCACGCTATTGCCGCCGCACAGCATATCCGTAACGGTTGTGCCTACACGTCCGCCTACGCTTACCCAGAATTCCAGTCCGTCACCCAGATGCAGCTCCTTATCCAGCTTGATAACTGCCTTATTGCGGTTTTTATCCAGCTTAGCTACACGGCCGATAAGCACACCGCGGTTGTTGGGACGGCGGTCGCTCATCATTGTGCGACCGGGACGACGCTCCAAATAAGCGGTGGTAAAGTCACGATTGAAGATTTGCTCGATATTCGCCAAATCTTCTTCCGGCACGTTATAGTCACCGGCAAGATAGCTGTCAATCGCCCGGCGGTAAGCATCTACTACTACCGCAACATATTCTGGGCGCTTCATGCGTCCTTCGATTTTGTAGGACACAACACCTGCGTCAATCAGCTGCGGCAGAATGCTCAAGGTATTCATATCCTTCGGGCTCAGCAGATACTGGCCTGCATCCTTGCCCTGCAGCATATCTTCATCCTTCGCATTGAGCAGCTTATACGGTAAACGGCAAGGCTGGGCACAGCGTCCGCGGTTACCGCTGCGGCCGCCGATAAGACTGCTCATCAGGCATTGTCCGCTGTAGCATACGCACAGAGCACCGTGAATAAAGGTTTCGATTTCACTGCCGCGGCTGCAGGCTGCACCGATTTCCTTCAGGCTCAGCTCGCGCGCCAATACGCTGCGCTCCATGCCTGCGCCCATAGCAAAGTCTACACCGCTGCTGTTGGTAATGCTCATCTGCGTGCTGGCATGCAGCGGCAGCTCCGGCACAATTTTCTGCGCCAGACGTATAACGCCCAAGTCCTGCACAATAAGTCCGTCTACGCCTACGTTATTCAAAAACAGCAGGTAAGCGGATAAAGCCTCCAGCTCGCTGTCATCAACCAACGTATTGACGGTAATATACAGGCGCACATGGTGCATATGCGCAAAATACACCGCCTTAGCCATTTCCTCTTCATCAAAATTGCTGGCATAGGCACGTGCGCCAAAGGCTTTACCGCCCATATATACAGCATCGGCGCCGGCGTTTACCGCTGCCTCCAATGCTTCCCAGCTGCCTGCGGGAGCAAGCAGTTCTATTGTTTTCTTTTCCATATGTTATCTACCTTTCACGCACTGCTGCCAGCAGTCTGTCGTATCTGGCCTGCAGGCTTTGCAGCTCTTCTACCAGCACAGCATTTCTTTGCTGCATTTCCTGCTCGAGCGCAGCATATTTTTCCTGTATTTTCTGCTCCGCTGCTGCGCACTTTTGCTGCAGCTCCTGCTCCATCGCAGCGCATTTTTCCTGCATTTTCTGCTCCGCCGCCACAGATTGCTGCTGCATTTCCTGCTGCAGCGCAGCGTATTTTTCCTGCAGCTCCAGTCTGTCTGCAGCCAGGTCGAGCGCCGTCCAGATGGCTATTTTATCTGTCTGCAGCAGCTTTTTGCTTTCTGCCAGCTCCTGCATTCTTCTGTCTACCTCTGCTGCTATTTTCAGCACCTGTTCTTCGGAAGCAGAGGTCGTTAATGCATAGGTACTATTATATATTTTTACAGAAACTGATGCTTTTTCCATAAACACATCCTCTAGCTTATTCTGCGATAACGATAAAGTTAAAGCTTTGCAGGCTCATTTTTTCCCAAGAGCGCTTGTAATCCATGCGGATATTGTAGGTACCGGGCTTAGTAACCGCCAGCACCAGAATTTCAACGCCGGGCGCACCCATTCTTTCCTCATCAGCGCGCGGAATGGTAAACGAGCTGCCTACCTTGCTTACTGCCGGTGAGCTGCAGCTGAATTGCCAGCCGTAGCCGGTGGAAGGATTGCTGTCCAGCTTCAACGCCATAAGTCCGCTTGCAGGCAGACGCAGTGTTTTGCCTGCAGCCTTATCGGTAATTTTCGCCAGCTGCAGCAGGCGTCCCGCTTCGCCGATGCGCAGGGAGGTAACTACATCCCTGTAGGGTACAAAGCTACTGTAGGCAGCATTTTTCTTGCTGCGCACAAACAAGCCCTCTTCGCCGAAAAGCACGTTATCATAATTGCCCAAAGCATTTTTTACGTTATCGTTATCTACAAAGAAATACGTAACCTCGAACTCCTTGCCGGTTGTCAGATCAAGATTCAGTCCGGTGTACGCCTTGCGTCCGCCGTTGTCTGCCTCCAGCAGCAGGCTTACCAGGCTAGGACGGTTCAGCATCACCTTATAGGTTACACTTCCCTGACCGCCTACCTCCTTGACCAGCTTAGCTGCAGCGTCGCGTACCAAAGCGTTGGCCTGTTTTTCCAGCTCTGCGGAATTACTGCCGTCGATGTAGGGCAGCATTGCCGTTGCCTTGCCGACAGAGGTCTGTTCGGTAAGCACCGTAGTCTGCTGGTCTGCCAGAACCGGCAGAGATAAGCATAAGCATAATAATGTTGTCAACAGGATTTTCATAGCCTGCAGCTCCTTTCCAAAAACAATGTTCCAAGCCTTGAATCTCTTGGTAAAAATTAAGCAGGAAGAAAAGCCCTCCTGCTTAATTAAAGCAATCGCGCTAAAACTAGCCGCCAATCGCTATTTTACAATCATAAACTTTTAATGAACTCAACAGCCTTTTCCAGACGTGCCAAAGTTCTTTCCTTGCCCAGCAGAACCATAACGTCAAACATACCGGGGCTTACGGTGCGTCCGGTCAGAGCCAGACGAGTCGGATGGATAACCTTGCCCAGAGCCAGACCGTTGTCGGCAGCAATCTTATTGTATGCTGCTTCGGTAGAAGCCAGGTCATATACATCATCAGCCTTAATTGCTGCAATGCACTGCTCCAGTACAGGAATATTTTCTGCCTTGAAGTGCTTAGCTACACCCTTTTCATCATATTCTTCAACATCCTTGAAGAAGTATGTTGAAGCATCGGCAACCTCCTGCAGAGTTTTAACGCGTACACGTACAACGTCTACGAGCTTTTCAAAGTATGCTTCGTTGGCAGCATCGTTGAACCATTCTTCGGTTACCAGGCCATCTTTAACGAAGAAGGGCTTAGCATCCGGCAGAATTTTTTCCAGCGGCAGCTCGGACAGATATTGGCCGTTCATCCAGGTGAGCTTTTTGGTGTCATAAATAGCAGCCTTTTTGCTCATCTGCTCCAGCTCAAACAGCTTAACGGTTTCTTCCAGAGTGAAGATTTCACGTTCATCGCCGGGACCCCAACCAAGCAGAGTCAGATAGTTGATGATAGCTTCCGGCAGATAGCCTTGGCTGCGGAATTCTTCAACAGAGGTTGCACCATGACGTTTACTCAGCTTGGAACGATCCATAGCCAGAATCATCGGCATATGACCGAACTTAGGCGGTTCCCAGCCCAGTGCTTCGTAAACCAGCAGCTGCTTCGGAGTGTTGGAAAGATGCTCCTCAGCGCGCAGTACGTGAGTCATGCCCATCAGATGGTCATCGACACAAACAGCGAAGTTATAGGTAGGAATACCGTTGGATTTTACAATTACGAAATCATCAAACTGGTCCATGTTAAAGGTAACTTCGCCATGAATCAGATCATGCACGGTGATACTGCCTTCGGCAGGAATCTTGATACGGATGGAATACGGTTCGCCTGCAGCGATGCGTGCTTTAGCCTCCTCTGCCGGAATATCACGGCAGGTACGTGCATAGCGGAACGGTTGCTTAGCAGCGCGTTGTTTTTCACGTTGTGCAGCCAGATCCTCGGTAGTGCAGAAGCAGTAGTATGCTTTGCCTTCGTCCAGCAGCTGCTGAGCATATTTTTTGTAAATATCAAAGCGCTCGGACTGATAGTAAGGACCGTATTCGCCGCCGGCCTCCGGGCCTTCATCCCAATTGATGCCCAACCATTTCAGGCTGGTAAGGATTTGGCTTACGGAATCCTCTTTCAGGCGTTCAATATCGGTATCCTCGATACGCAGAATCAGCTTGCCGCCCATTTTGCGGGCAAACAGCCAGTTAAACAGCGCAGTACGCGCACCACCAATATGTAAATACCCAGTAGGACTGGGAGCAAATCTTACTCTGACTTCAGACATTTCATCGTCTCCTTACATTTTAATTACAAATATAGATTGTCAATCAGATTAATTATACAGCTTTGAAGAAAAAAGTGCAAATATTAATCTGCGTTGCCGCCGTTTTTTATTTTTCTTCATGATTTAAAGAAAAAGCAAATCCAAACGACTTCGTTCATAGAAAACTGCTTTTATTGCTATTATTTCGCATTTTTTCGTTTGTCTAACCGCCGTTTTCGTATTATAATATTGTAATGAAGTAAATAAAAGGAGGATGCTTATGTGCCAAACCCCAGATTGGTCCGTCGGTGACCGCTATCTGCGTGAAAACGTTCCAGAGCTCGCCCCGTTAGTTGACCGTTATTCGCCCTGTCCGTTAAAACCAAAATCTAAAGAGGTTTATTTTACTATATTACTGACCGGTATTATTGCCCAACAGCTGCCGCCTGATGTCAGCCAACAGCTGATGAAAAAGCTCGAAGGCCTCACCGGCAATCCTATTACGCCGCAGGCAGTACTTGCTGCTTCCGCCGAGGACCTGCTCAGTATCGGTCTTGTTAAGCAAAAGATAGATTACCTGCGCAGCTTTGCCGAAGCAGTGATCAACGGCAGCGTAACTATGGATAAGTTCGACGATATGACCGACGGCCAGATTACCAAGCAGCTGATGCAAATCCGCGGCCTCGGCCAATGGACTATCGAAATGTTTCTGCTGCTGGCTCTGTGCCGCACGGACGTTGTACCCAGTTCCGACTTTATCTTCAAGAAAGAGCTGCAAAAAATGCTTAATCTGAGCGAAATTCCCAAACGCGGCAAAATCAATACGCTTACGGAAACCTGGCGCCCCTGGCGCTCACTCGCAGTATGGTATATCTGGCAAAAAGCCAACGATAGCGAAAAAAAATAACACCCAAAGCAAAACAAAACCGTCCTTCCCAGTCTGCAATTTTGCAGATAACAGGAAAGGACGGTTTTTCTTATTTTCCGAACACTATTTACTGTTCACTAATCACTGAATACTATTTCAGGCTGGCAATAGCGGCAGCGGTATCTTCAGCACCGTAAACATAGGAGCCTGCTACCAATACGTTGGCACCGGCAGCCTTCACCAGCTTGGAGGTTTCGGCATTAACGCCGCCGTCAACCTGAATATCCACATTCAGGCCGCGCTCGGTAATCATCGCATGCAGGCGCTCAATCTTCGGAACTACGCCTTCAATAAAGCTCTGGCCGCCGAAGCCGGGGTTAACGGTCATCAGCAGTACCATATCAACGTAAGGCAGAATTTCTTCTACCGTACCCAGGCTGGTAGCGGGATTCAGCGCAACGCCGGCCTTCATGCCCTCAGCCTTAATCTGCTGGATGCAGCGGTGCAGATGCTTGGTGGTTTCTACATGCACAACAATCTGGTCGGCACCGGCAGCCTTGAAATCGGCAATGTATTTTTCCGGATTTTCTACCATCAGATGGCAGTCGAAAAACAGGTCGGTTACCTTACGGATTTTTTTCACTACAGGAGCACCGAAGGTCAGGTTAGGTACAAACTGGCCGTCCATAACATCGATGTGTACCCAGTCGGCACCGGCAGCTTCAATTTTTTTGATTTCGTCCGCCAGATATGCAAAATCGGCAGATAAAATTGATGGAGCAACTTTAATCATCATTTTCTTCCCTCTTTCTCTTGCAGGAGTTTTACCTCTGCTAACATTGTCAAATATGATTCATAACGGCTGGCAGAAATCTTTCCTGCAGCCACAGCATCCTTTACACCGCAGACAGGCTCATGCGTATGCGTGCAGGGACAGAACCTGCAGCCTGCCTCATAATCGGCAAACTCACGGAAGGAGGCCAGCACCATTTCGGCTGTCAGGCCCTCCAGCAGCAGATTACCGAAGCCCGGAGTGTCCGCAATATAGCCTTCGTCAAACGGCAGCAGCTGTGCATAGCGTGTAGTATGCTTGCCACGGCCGATTTTTTCGCTAACCTCGCCCGTGCGCAGGTCAACGCTGCTGTCGATAGCGTTGATGGTAGACGATTTGCCTACGCCCGAAGGTCCGCCAAAAGCGCAGATTTTACCACGCAGACGCTCACGCAGAGCCTCCACGCCGGTGCCGTTCTGTGCCGACAGAGTATAAACCTCGTAACCGATAGGCTCATAAACAGCCTTCACCTGCTCAATCAGGCCCGCAGGAGCATTATCCTCCTTGTTGAGCACCAAAATTGCAGGAATTTTCGCCAGCTCTGCCAACGCCAGCAGTTTATCTGCCAGCAGAAAGCTGAAATCCGGCGCAGCACAGGCAAAGGCTGCCACAAACAAATCCAGGTTAGCCAGCGTAGGGCGTGGCAGAAAGTTTCTACGCGGCAGCACGCCGGTAATCATCCCCTCGCGTTTTTCGCTGCTGCTTACCTCAAAGCCGGCGATATCGCCTGTTGCCAGCGAAAAACGGTTTTTCTTCATTTTCCCCTTTACCTTACAGGTATAGAGCTCGCTTTCGCCCTCAACCTTCAGGTAATAATAGCCGTTATAATTTTTCAGGACTCTGCCCTGCAGCTCTGCCATGTTTACAGGTTCCTTTCGGAAATGAGCTTGCCGTCACAGATGAACTGTACCTTGGCATTGCCTGCATATTCCACCTTCTGACGCAGACGCACGCTGCCGTTTTGTGTACCGCTGTACAGCGTTGCCGTGCCGTTGTCATCCGTCAGCACAATGCGTACGTTGGCAGGTTTACCGCTCGGTACGACAAAGTCAACGTAGGCGCTCTTCTTATCGCCGCCGGCAGCTACGGTAATTGCTACTGCCGCGCCGTCGTTAAGGTTACTGCCTACACCCGGGTTGCAGGCCAGAACTATATTCTTCTTGGCGCTGGCATCCTGAACCTTTTTGATTTCACCCAGCTTCAGACCTGCCTGCTCCAGCATGCCCTTAGCTTCGTCAATGGATTTGCCGATAATATTCGGAACCGGCTTGTCGCCTTCGTTGATTACCAAATCGATGGCAGTTCCTTTGGGAGCCTTGTCCAGGCCCTTCGGCGACTGGCTGAGAACAGCGCCGATTTTACCGCCGTCCACATGCTTGCGCGTCACCTTACCGACCTTAAAGCCTGCATCCGCCAGCTGCTGCTCCGCCTTCGACAGCGACATGCCTGTAACATCAGGCACAGCCTTCAGCTCCGCGCCCTTACAGATGGTCAGGATAATAAGGCTGCCCTGCTTACGTTTTTCGCCGGCCTTCGGGGACTGCTCCATAACAGTACCGGGCTTAAACTTATCAGGATCGCCGTATTTTTCCTCCAGCTCTACCTTAAACTGCTTTTCCTCCAGAAGCTTCTGTGCTTCTACTACCGTCATATTGGTAACATTAGGCACTGCAATTTCCGCCAGATTGCGGTTGAAGATAAAGTGCGCTACCAGCGAAATTGCTACTACAGCAGCAGTAATCATTACTATCAGTTTGGTATAATTCAGCTTTTTCTTAACCACTGGTTTTTCATCCCCTGTTTTTCCGGAAGGCATTGCTTCCTGATTTTCCTGAATTTTTTCCGGCTCTTGTGTTACAGCCGGAGTTACCTGCTTCGGCGGCAGCTCACTGCGCACCGGCTTCATAATTACCGTAGCACCGTCATCACGGTTATCGACAACATTGCCGTTAGGCTTCACCGCGCCCAGCTCCTGATGATAGTCCTCGCTGCTGAACGGGAAGAGCTTCATCTTCAGGTTCAGCAAATCGTGTCGCATCTGTCCGGCGTTAGCATATCTGTCCTCACAACGCTTTGCCAACGCCTTGTCCATAATCTCCTGCATGCCCTCGGGAACATTTTCCATATAGTCCTTCAGCTGCGGCACAGGCTTTTCTACATGCATCATAGCAACCGAAACCGCCGTTGTGCCGACGTAGGGAACCTCACCCGTAAGCATTTCGAAGAGCACTATACCCAAAGAATAGACATCGCTGCTGGCAGTAATCTTACCGCCGCAGGCCTGCTCCGGAGAAATATAATGCACAGAACCCATCACTGATTTGGAATAAACCATCGTCTGGTTCGTGACCATTTTGGCAATGCCGAAATCAGCGATTTTCGGATTCATATTTTTGTCAATTAAAATATTCTGCGGCTTGATGTCACAGTGAATAATGTTATGGCTGTGAGCATGCTGCAGTGCATCGGCAAGTCGCACAGCGATTTCCAGCACAGTATTCAGGCTCAGCTTATGCTCCTGCATATACTCCTTCAGAGTAACACCGTCAACATATTCCATAACTATATACTGATTGCTGCCTTCCGATACAACATCATAGATATTGATAATATACGGATGCACCAGACGCGCCGCGGATTTTGCTTCTCTGCGGAACTGCTCCAGCAGCTCATTGTCCCCCAGGAACTGGTCGCGCAGCATTTTCACGGCTACATTACGGTCCAAAAGCTGGTCGTGGGCCAAAAAGACTTCGGCCATACCGCCATAGCCAATCGGACGAATAATCTCATAGCGTCCGTTCAAGATGGTCTTGCCATTTTTATCCATTACAGCTTTCCTCCCCCTGCGTAGTTAAATCAATCAGAATCAGAGACACATTATCGCGTCCGCCGTTGTCCAGGCTCTGCTCCAGCAGTTTGTCAGCAGCCTGCTCCGGATCGGCACAGCCGATAATCCGGCTGATTTCGGCTGCACGCAGCATGTCGGACAGACCATCGCTGCACAGCAGCAGCCTGTCACCCTCCTGCAGACGGAAGCTGAAGAAATCAGCATTAACTGTTTCCTCGACACCCAGGGCTTGCAGCAAAATATTACGCTGCGGATGTACAAAGGCTTCCTCGTCCGTAATTTTTCCCTGTTCCTTTAAATCCGCTACCAGTGTATGGTCATGCGTCAGCTGCTCCAGCTTGTCGTTGCGGAACAGATACAATCTGCTGTCGCCTACATGGCAGCAGTAGCCGTGCCCATCCCCCGGCAGATAAAGCGCCGTCATCGTCGTTCCCATGCCGGAATAGCTTTCATTGCTCACCGCCATTTTAAAAACGTGCGTATTAGCCTTGTCAAAGGCCTCCAGCATAACCTTACGGATATTCTGTTCCTTCTGCTCATGGCGCAGGCTATGTGTTGCAGCCTCAAATGCTTTAATAGTAGACCTGCTGGCAATTTCTCCTGCCGCATAGCCTCCCATGCCGTCGGCAACGGCAAAAAGAGAGGGCTCACGCACCAGCAGCGCATCTTCATTATTCTCTCTGACCAGGCCCACATGGGTTCTGCTGATTACCTGCATTATTTTTGCTCCTGTTCCTTGGCAAATTTAGCCCGCAGCTGACCGCAGGCCGCATCAATATCCTTGCCCATCTCCTTACGAACGGTAGCGTTAATCCTGTTTTTCTGCAGGATGCGCAAAAAGCGTTCTACTGCCGCTTTGGACGGGCGCTCAAAGCCCTGCTCCGGTACCGGGTTGGCCGGTATCAGATTAACGGATGCCTGCTTATAGCGCAGGTAATTGCTCAAAAGCTCCGCGTCCTGCGGACTGTCATTTTTTCCCTTCAACAGAATATATTCATATGTTATCTGCCTGCCACTGGCTTTGCTGTAGCTTTCGGCAGCTGTCAGCACATCCACGAAGGGATAACCCTTGTTGACAGGCATCAGCGCCGTACGCAGCTCGTTTTTGACTGCGTGCAGTGAAATTGCCAGATTTATCGGCTTGCCCTGCTCCTCCAGGCGTTTAATACCCGGAATGATGCCGCAGGTGGAAATCGTCATATTACGGTAGCTCATGTTGCAGGTGTCCTCGCGATGCAGAAAATCCAGCGCCTGCAAAACGCTGTCAAAATTCAGCATCGGTTCACCGCTGCCCATGACCACCACTCTGCTCAGCATTGCTCCCTGCTCACGCAGACGCTCGTTGAACAGGTAAACCTGCGCCACGATTTCTGCCGCCGTCAGGTTGCGTACAGCACCCTTCAGGCCGCTGGCACAGAAAGCGCAGTGCATATCGCAGCCGACCTGGCTGGAAACGCACACGCTGTAGCCGTAATCATGGTGCATCAGAACCGTTTCTACCGAATTGCCGTCCGGCAAGCCCAAAAGCAGCTTACTCGTCATGCCGTCGGAGGAATTCTGCTCACGCAAAATTTCCAGACTGTGCGGCAACACGGTGAATTTTTCCTGCAGCACGGCAATATCGGCCTTGCTCAGGTTGTGCATAGCGGTAAAATCAAAGACCGACTTTTGGTACAGCCATTGAAATACCTGCTTGGCACGGAACTTTTTCAGTCCTGCTGCCACAAACAAATCCTGTAATTCTTCTATTGGTAAAGCAAAAATATCTTGCATTCTCTTACCTCTATATTACTGCTTTTTCATCAGCTTACAGATATAAAAGCCGTCGATGCCGTCATTCTGCGGCAGAAGCTGCAGCTCCTGTACCTGCTCACCCGTCAGCGGATGTGTGAATTCCACGCGCTGCCATTCGGGATGCTGCGTTAAAAACTCTTCCACCAGATAATGGTTTTCGCTCTGCTCAATCGTGCAGGTGCTGTAAACCATCGTGCCGCCGTCCTTCACATACTGTGCGGCATTCTTTAAAATTGCCAGCTGCAACGGCGGGAACAGCTTCAGATCCTTGCGTTGCTTGCGCCAGCGTGCTTCCGCACGGCGACGCAGCACACCCAGACCGGAGCAGGGTGCATCAACCAAAACTCTGTCAAACACGCCCAGCCATTCGCTGCGCAGCTGCAGAGCATCGTTCTGCAGTGCTTTGACGCTCTTCATGCCCAGACGGGCAGCGTTTTCGGCAATCAGCTCCAGCTTATGCTCGTGGATGTCGCAGGCGATAACCTCGCCCTTATCCTGCATAAGCTGTGCCACGTGCGTTGCCTTGCCGCCGGGAGCGCTGCACATATCCAGCACGCGCATTCCGGGCTGCGGCGCCAGCACCGGCGCTACCAGCATAGAGCTTTCATCCTGAATATAAAAATGCTGAGGCAGTGCTGCCAGAAGCGTATGCAGCGACGGCAGATGCTCTGCCACAATGCCGTAGGGACTCCATTCGGAAGCATGCACCTGCGCACCCATTTCCGTCAGATCCGCCAACAGCTTGTCGCGCGTAGTCACCAGCGTATTAACACGCAGGCACACCGGCGCAGCCGTATTATCAAACGCCAGCAGGCGTTCGGTACCGCCGCGTCCCCACGGTCCCAGCCAGCGCTTCACCAGCCAGCGCGGATGGTAATACTGCAGCGACAGATAATCGGCATCCTGCTTTTCGGTATCAGGCAGGACGAATGCTCCTGCTTCCTGCTTACGCAGCAGACCGCGCAGAACGCCGTTGACGAACTTGGCGCTGCCCTCATGGCTCACGGAGCGCGCCAGCTTCACAGCCTCGTTTACTGCCGCCGACGCAGGAATGCGCGTCATATACAGCAGCTGGTAGGTGCTGATGCGCAGTATCGCCAGAATATCACCGGCCACCTTGTCCAGCGGACGGCTGACACACTGCGCCAGATACCAGTCAAGCGTACCGCTGGCCTTTACCGTGCCGTATACCAGCTCCGTTGCCAGCCTTCTGTCAAGATCGCTCAGTCTGCTGCCGCGCAGATACTGGTTCAGCGCGATATTCGTATAAGCGCCGTCCTCCAGCACCATACGCACCAAAAGCGCCGCTGCTCCGCGGGCACTCTCAGGATAATTTGCTTTTTGTTCCTTCCGCATGCTTTGTTTCTTCCTCATCATCTTCCATAAATGCTAAAATTGCTGCTTCCAGCTTATTGATATCTACCTGTGTATTAAAGCAGGGACCGAAGGGACGCTCGTTTAAAACGCCCAGCACCGGCAGCGGAAATACATCCTGAATGCCGCTGGTCAGGTCACGCTCACAGGCCACGGCCACAATAGCTTTCGGCCTTGCCTGCTTAACCATCTGCCTTGCCAGCGTACCACCGGTGGCCACAGCAAAATGGCAACCGTACTTGTGCGCCAGCCCCAGCATAGCACCTACGCTGCAGCGTCCGCACTGACGGCAGTTCTCTACATTACGGGTTATCTTATGTACGCAGGTATCCAGCTGGATACAATGCGGTGTTAAAATCATAATTCGGTTGGCAGGCACCTTCACCTTATGCTGCAGCACCAGATTGTTGCTTACCTCGATAAAGGACTGCTCAATGCGGACGCGGGGAATATTGAACAAGCGTCCCAGTACTACCGCAAAGGGGAAGAGAATATTAATCGCCTTCCACGCCCAAAAATACAAAATTTTGAGCACCGGTATTCCCAATAGCGCCATGACAATTCCCAGCACGCCGCTGAGCATTGCCAGCACGATCAGTACGCCGAAAAAGCCGAAAATTATCGGCAGGAAACGGCTGATTTCATAAAGCCCCGGAAAGGTTACCTTCCAGACCACATAAAACATCAGCGCACCTAATACGGCACTAATGGAGGTCAAGGCCATAAATATACGTTTTTTGGGCTTAAATACACTATCTTCGTTCATTAAAAGATTACTCCTTCAATTTACAGCCTGCTTCAGGCAAGCAGATCGCCCTCCTGTACACCGCGGCCGTTCAGGAAAACCTGCGCCGGCATACGTTTTTTGGATTCGGGCTGTACCTCGGTGATTTCCAGTACTCCCTCACCGCAAGCTACAAAGAAGCTGTGCTTGCCGGTTTCGATAACGGTACCGGCAGCAGCAGCGCTGTTTTTATCAGTCATTTTACTGCCCCATATTTTCAGGCCCTTGCCGTTCGGCAGCTTGGTAAAGGTGCTGGGTGCAGGATTAAAGCCGCGGATAAGGTTGTGTACCTCCTGTGCCGTTTTGCTCCAGTCGATATGCTCCATGCTGCGGTCGAGAAGTGTTGCATAGGTAGCCTGTTCGTTATCCTGCGGTTCCGCAACGGCAGTACCTGCCGCAATCTTGTCGATAACTTGCAGCAGCAGCGCCGCACCCTGCTCACGCAGAGCATAATGCAGCTCGCCCATCGTGGTATTTTCTTCGATAGGCACTACTACCTTATCCAGCATTGCGCCGGTATCCATGCCGATATCCATCTGCATAATCGTTACGCCCGATTCCTTTTCGCCCTTGATGATGGCATACTGAATCGGCGCCGCACCGCGATACTTCGGCAGCAGGGAAGCGTGTACGTTAATGCAGCCGTATTTCGGCAGCTCCAGAATTTCCTTGCTCAAGAACTGGCCGAAAGCAGCTACAACAATCAGCTCCGGCTGCAGCTCGTGCAGCAGCTCAACAAATTCGGGAGTTTTTACCTTTTGCGGCTGGTAAACAGTCAGGCCCTGCGCCAGCGCATATTCTTTAACCGGTGTTTGCAGCAGCTTGTTGCCGCGTCCCTTCGGACGATCCGGCTGAGTTACTACCGCAAGAATTTCATGCTTGCCGCTTTCACACAGCGCCTGCAGACTGCCTACTGCGAAATCCGGCGTTCCCATAAATACTATACGCATTTGTTTTCCTCCGTATATCTTTCTATTTTTTTTCGTATCCCGGTCAGGATTTATCTTAAAGCATCCTCGGGATTTTCCTTCTGCTTAGGCGAAATGGTTTTAGCCTTGTCGATGAACAGAATGCCGTCCAGATGGTCCAGCTCATGCTGAATGCAAATAGCCAGCAGACCGCTTGCGGAAAGCAACATGCGTTGGCCGGTTTTGTCGGTGAATTCGCATTCCACATATTCGGAGCGTTCTACCTCGCCTTCGTAATCAGGCACGGAAAGACAGCCTTCGCTGCCCAGCACCTTGCCCTCGCGTTTAACAATCTCAGGGTTAATCAGCTCGTACAGGCCTTCGCCTACGTCGATAACTACTACGCGCTTGCTTACACCCACCTGCGGTGCTGCCAGGCCTACGCCGTCGGCCGCATACATTGTTTCTGCCATATCACGCAGCAGACGCTGCAATTTTTTATCTATACGCTCTACCGGTTGAGCCACCTCACGCAGCACCGGAGCGCCGGCAATCACTATTTTTAACTTAGCCATTTTTGTTCCTCCTTATATCTATTCCAATAGTTCATTATAACACATTACTACAGGAAAAAACAAATTCTCTGCACAAGCTTCCTCATATATTTAAGTAAAGACTAAAAAGCCTTCTGCATCAGGCGAATTTCGCGTCAGAAGCAGAAGGCTCTTAAGCTTTTTTGTTATTTATTTTTTATAATTGTTTTTATCTGCCATACGGATACCGGTATTTACCAGCTTCTGTGCAGGCTTGCTGCCATCTTTTGCTGCAGCAGCGGCAGCCATCACAGCCTCATAGCCCATTTTGTACTGATTCTGTACGGCAACGGCAATACTATAGTTTTTGTCCTCCAGGCCCAGTAAGGTCTTTTTGCCAAGGTCAAAGCCGGTAACGGCAATATCCTTACGGCCTGCAGTCATTACAGCTTCCACAGTTGCATTGGTGGAGCCGTTGTTGCAGGCAATAATGCCTTTAACATTATGAGTATTTTTGATTTTTTCGGCAACCAGCTTAACTGCGCCCGCATCATCACCGTAGTTAATAATATAATCATGTTCGATTTTCCAGCTTGCAGGAGCAAATTTCCCCCAGTTTGCCATAATGCTATTCAGACGGTCGGAAATCGTAGTGCTGGCCAAGGTGCTGACATGTACCAGAACTGTTGCCTCCTCGGATTCCTTCACACCGTTAGCCTTCATCTGCTCTACCATTTGCTGGCAAACCTCGGCACCAGCTTCCAAGTTATCGGTAAGGAAGGCTGCATCATAATCATTGCTGCTCAATGCGGTATCAACCAGGAAAACCGGCAGCTTCTGCTCACGCAAAGTTTTCGCACTTGCCGTCATATTGGAGCTGTCCGCCGGAGCAAGAATAACTGCGTCCGCCTTTTTGCCGGGAAGCTCCTTGACCATATCGCGTTGCAGCTCCCAATCGCCGTCCTTCATAACGCCGCCGACATAAACGTTAACGTCAGACTTAGCTGCGCCGTCCTTAATGCCGCGGATAACTTCTTCCCAATAGTTACCCTTCATAACCTTAAGTACGGCATAGACGTTTTTGCGTCCTTCCTTTACTTCCGTCACAGGCTCAAAATCCTGCTTAGTTTTGGCGTTCATAACCTTTTGTGTTACCGCGCCCTGTTGCGCATTGTTGCCGCCGCAGCCTGCAACGCCTATAAGCAGTAAAGCCGAGAATAAAACTGCTAATAATTTCTTCATACCCATACTATCAACCTCCGCTTATTTATATGAGTAACATTTCAAAACTTGCTCATATGTTATCAACAATATTATAACACTTTTACAAGAAAAATCAAGCAATTTGTAATCTTTGTTTGTTTTAACCTAAACTCAATAACCACGTAAACATTAAAGAATAATAGACTCAGCAAGCATTGTATTTATCACAAATCAAAGCTGTTTTTCTGCGTTCAAATCAAAGCTAAATATTATTTTTGTCCTCTTTCACTTCACAATAGCTTGCGTCAGGTAAAGATAACTTTACAAAAGCCTCTTTCTTCTCATCAAAGTTTGTGCTATAATCTTTTATTAAGCAAGCAAAAACTGACAACAGTACAGCCCGCTTTATGATAATTTAGGGAGGATTTTTACATATGCTGAACCAGATTTCTTTATTCACCGAAAACAACGAGGGTGGTTTGTTCAAAATCACCACCATTCTTGCTAAAGCCAACATCAATATTTACACCATGCTGGCCAACGACAGTGCGGAATTCGGCATCGTGCGCCTGATTGTGGACAAGGCAGAAACTGCTATCGAAGTACTGAAGACAGAAGGCTACCAATGCCGTCAGGACAAGGTTATTGCTGTAGAGATGAACGATACTCCGGGTTACCTGGACGGCATTCTTGCCGCTATCCACGGTGCCAACATCGACATTTCTTACCTTTACATTTCCTTTAACCGCGACAATGTTAAACCGGTAGTAGTTTTCAAAACCAACGAGCCGGAAACCGCCACCTTCCTCATAGGTCGTGGCTACAAGCTGCTGGAAACATTTTAATAGCTGAGAAAGTTTAGAAGCCGCCTGCTAAAGCAGGCGGTTTTTTTGCATGCAAAAAAACTGCTGCAGCCTTCGCTGCAGCAGCTCATACTTATCAGTTTACAATTCTTCCGCCAGGTCAAGCAGCAATCTTTCCGTCTTATCCCAACCCAGGCAGGGGTCGGTAATAGATTTGCCGTAAATGCCGTCATGCACGCCCTGAGCACCGTCCTCGATATAGCTTTCAATCATCAGACCCTTGACGATTCTGTTAATATCAGCGTTCAGCTTGCGGGAATGCACGATATCCTTAGCAATGCGGATTTGCTCCAGATATTTTTTGCCGGAGTTGGCGTGGTTGGTATCCACAATAATTGCCGGATTCTGCAGCTGACGTTCTGCGTACATATCAATAACGATTTTCAGCACCTCATAATGGTAGTTGGGGAAGCTGTTGCCGATGGGGTCAACATAACCGCGCAAAATAGAATGCGCCAGCGGGTTGCCCTTGGTGCGCACCTCCCAGCCACGGAACAAAAATTCCTGCTCATGCTGCGCTGCCGCCACACTGTTGAGCATAACAGACAAATCGCCGCTGGTAGGATTCTTCATGCCTACGGGAATGCCTACGCCGCTGGCAATCATGCGGTGCAGCTGATCCTCGCTGGAGCGCGCACCTACTGCAGCGTAGCTCAGCAAATCGGACAGATAACGGAAAACCTCGGGATAGAGAATTTCCTCGGCGCCGGTCAGACCGGTTTCTTCTACCACGCGCACGTTCATTTTTCGGATAGCGATAATACCGCCCAGCATATCCTCCTCACCCTCGGGAGAAGGCTGATGCAGCATACCCTTATAGCCTACGCCGATAGTACGCGGCTTGTTGGTGTACAGACGCGGTACGATAAAAATTTTATCCTGTACCTTTTCCTGCAGCTTGGCCAGACGATAAACATAGTCCAGCACAGCGTCCTCGTTATCGCTGGAACATGGACCGATGACCAGCAAAAAGCGGTCATCCTTGCCTGTAAAAATATTCTTTATAGCCTCGTCACGCTGCAGCTTCAGCAGCTTAGAAGCCTTACTTACCGGATAATCCTCCATTAAGGCCTGCGGCGACGGCAGCACCTTGATAAATTCCATCTGCATGCTCATAAACAATTACTCCCATTAATCAATTTGCTGACACCGGCAGATTTTTTGCAACATTCTACCGGCATTAGCAGTGTTAAATCTTCTATATTGTAACACAAACTCCGTTTTTATACAATCATTTATCACTTTAAATTACACTTACAGGGTCAACATTAAAGTATAAATTTGCTTTTTCCTTAAATTCACTGTTCAGCAGCGCTTCCTTTGTTTCCTTCAAATCCTGCGCCTTCAGCAGCACGTTGAAGCGGTACAGATCATAGGCTTTCGCCACCAGCGAGGGAAATGGTCCTGCAATCAGCAAATCCTCCAGCTTACCTTGCAGCTTCAGGCTCTGCAGATAAAAAACAACCTGCTGCGCCAACACCAGACCAGCGCCCTCATCCTTATCCACCACCTGCAGCTTGAGCATCTGGGCGAACGGCGGATAAAAATAGTTCTTGCGCTCCTGCAGCTCACGCTTGGCAAAGGTGTCGTAATCCTGCGTCACCGCCAGCTGCAGAATCGGGTTATCCGGATCATAGGTCTGGAAGATTACATGTCCCGGCCTGTCACCGCGTCCCGCACGCCCTGCAGCCTGCGTCAGCAGTGAAAAGGCGCGCTCGGATGCCCTGTAATCCGGCAGATGCAGCGTACTGTCCGCCGCCAATACGCCTACCAGCGTTACATTGGGAATATCGTGTCCCTTCGCCACCATCTGCGTACCAATCAGCACATTGGCCGCACCGTCGGCAAAGCGCCGCAAAATATCGGCATGCGCAAACTTCGCCACGGTAGAATCCTGATCCATGCGCAGCACACGCACCTCCGGCAGCTGCTGCAGCTGTTCTTCAGCCTTCTGCGTACCGCTGCCGAAATATTTGATGCGGCGGCTGTGACAGTTCGGGCATTCCCGCGGCAACGGCATTGTGTTACCGCAGTAATGGCAGCGCAAATCCTCGTTCTTCTTGTGGTAAACCATTGCTACAGCACAATGCGGACAGGTAATCGTCTGGCCGCAGTCGCGACACATCACAAAGGTAGAATAGCCACGGCGGTTCAAGAGGACAATCGCCTGCTCCCCCGCCGCCGCCGTCATCACCAGCGCCTGCTGCAGCGCGCGCGACAGCACGCTGAAATTGCGCGCCTCCAGTTCCTTGCGCATATCCACGATCTCAACCTTTGGCAAAGCGGCACCATTCGGACGTGACGTAAGATGCAAATGTGTATACTCGCCCTGCAGTGCCTTATAATACGTGCATAAATCCGGCGTAGCACTGCCAAGCACCAAAGCTGCGCCGGTCAGGCGGCAGCGGGTGCGGGCAACATCACGCGCATTGTAATGCGGACGGTGGTCCTCCTCCTTGTAGCTTCCTTCGTGCTCCTCGTCGACAATCACCAAGCCAAGCTTTTCAAACGGAGCGAACACAGCACTGCGCACGCCAATAAGCACCCTTGCCTTGCCTGTGCGCATACGGTACCACACGTCGCCTCTTTCGTTTTGTGAAAGCTTACTGTGCGCTACAGCAATTTCGCTGCCAAACCACGCCTGAAAGCGCTTCACCAGCTGTGTCGTGAGCGCAATTTCCGGCACCAGCATCAGCACCTGCCAGCCTGCATCCACAGCATGAGCCGCCGCTCGCAGATAAACCTCCGTCTTGCCGCTGCCGGTAATACCCTGCAGCAAAAAAGACTGCGCACGCTGCGCATCTATCGCCTGATTGATTTTAACAGCAGCATCCTGCTGCTCCTCCGTCAGCTGCAGGCTTTCGCCACGCTCCTGCACAGTGTTGTAGCTGTTGCGCAGCACGCGCTTCTGCACTGCGTCCGCCAAACCGTTTTGCGCTAATGCGCGCGCCACAGCGGAGCTCACACCCTGCTGCGCCAGCTCGCTCACGCTCAGCGCTCCTGCTGCCTGCGCCAGTATGCCCAACGCAGCATGCTGCCCCTTGGCGCGTTTGGCAAGCGTTCCTTCGGTCAGCGCCTTCCTGCCTGTGGCATTGATGCGATAAGCCAGCACTGTTTTTTCCTGCAAACGCTCATTATAAACATAATAAAGCAAACGTCCCTGCGCATCACGCACGGCACGCCGCTTAATGCTCGATTTCCCCGGCACAAAAAGACGCATCGCCTCTGCCAGCGAACACATATAATAATCTGCCATCCATTTAGCAGTAGCCAGCATTTCCTCATCAAACCAAGGCGTATCGCCTAAAGCTGCCTCCACCGGCTTCAGCTTACTTCTCAGCACTTCATCACTAGGCAGCGGCACACACTCTACCACAAAGCCTTCCACCTTCTGGCCGCTGAAGGGAACAACTACACGCCAGCCGCTGTCTATAAACTGCAGTGCTTCCGGCACACTGTAGGTAAACTGGCGGAATAAATTTTTTACCGGTAAATTTATCGCAACATTAACAGCAAACATGGCAACCTCCTGCAAACATACTTGTAGTTTATTATAGCATAAATCAGGGAGAATGCGGAGAGCGTTTATATAAAAAAGCGTTCTACCAAAGTTGGGCAGAACGCCTTTTGCAGCTTTATGCTGTTTTACTGTTATGCTGTCAGCTTGGAGGCAAGCTCACGTACTTCTGCTTCCGAAAGCTTGGAGTGACGCACGGTAAACTCAATGCTCATACCATCAGCCAAGAGTCCCTTGGCAAATTCAATTTTATTTTCTTTGGCAGTTGCTTCTGCTGCTTCTTTAGCTGCTTCTTTAGCTCTTTTTGCTGCAAATTTTTCAAATACATCACCCATGTTCGTCAACCCCTTTTCCGTTTCCTTAAAATATCTTGCTTTTTCTGCCAACTCGGGATAATACATATCGTCAGGATTTTTGCAGGTAAAATCATGCATCAGCCTTCCTAACGGCGTATCATCTTTAACAAGCCTTGCAATGTGACTGAGCATATAGTAGTCGGAAAGACTGGCAACCACATCACGGTCAAGGATAAACTCCCATGCGTGTTTTAAGTTCAAAATCTTTTGAACATCATATAGGGTAGCGTGAGTAAACTTTGCAATTATAATCACCTACTCTATATCAGTCTAAACCTTACCTATCTACTCCCCCATCTGCATACACCAAGGCCAGCTCATACATTGCATCTGGGTTTGTTTGTGCTAATTTTTCCAAATTACGCAAAGCATTTTTATCGCCTTTGATTGCGTTCTGTGCTAATTCACTAGGAGTGAGCTTAAACATTTCCTCATAAGCCTCAGTCTTTTTCAAATATGCTTTTCTCGCTATTTCATAATACCAAGCTGCAATTTTTGCATGGCTGCTATCCATATCTTCACTTAAGCTATGCTGCAATATCTCTGCATACTGGAAGGCTGCATCTGCATCGCCAGCCTGTGCCAAATATTTGCATAATTCAGCATTTTCTTGCTTGTTATCATTGAAATCTGCTGGCTTTTCCTCACACTCCTGATAAAGCTCCTCATACTCCTTCGCCTTATCTGAATCTTTCTCTATACCCAGTCCATTGCCATACATATAGGCAAGCTTGGCTGTCATATCTGCATATTTCTTCTCAGATACCACTTCCTCATTGCGCTGTGCCTTGGTAAAGCCACCCTCTGCTTCATGGATTTTTGCATGGCAAGCCGAGCATACTACTAACAGATTTTCGCGTCTGTTATCGCCCTCGTTATGATTGCGATGATGAATTTGCAAATCCTTTTCGTCAAAATTTTGACCGCAAATTTCACATTGACAATCAACCAGCTTTTTTAGCTCCTGCTTAATAGCTGGTGTCAGCTGATACTGCTTCAATGTATGTGAAGAAGCTGTACCCGCCACAGGATGTGCGTATAGCTCCTCTTGTTCCTTTTTACGCAAGGCATCTACCCTTGCTTCACGCAAATATTCCTCCAAATCAAACTCATCAGCAATCTTGTTGCGCATGGCAGCGTTGCCACCTATCCACCACTGACTGCCGCCGCCACAATAGCTGCGGAAATTTTTCCAGTTTATCTTATACAGACAATGCTGACACACACGCAATTTTTTCTTAACATTTTGCTCTTTTCGCTCCGAATATACATCTCCATACAAACTGCGGTCACGCACAAACAGATTGACTGTATAGCTACCTGTTGTGTTATAAGTCATGACATATCTGTTATCATAGCGATGAAAATTTTTTGCCTCCTGCAAACCATCGCACCAGCAAATATGGATAGGATTGTATCTATGCTGCTGATAACGCTGCTGCGTCAAATATTGGTCTTTGAGGTACAGCACTACAAAACGCTTTTTGTACATCATAAACTGCTGTGGCTCAACCATCTCAAAGTTATCATCCTCAAAATTTTCTGCCAGCTGCATACCATCGCCAGATAGCTGCTCACGCTCCAATTCATCTAGCTCTGGCAAATCCATTTCATACAAAACGCTCCGCACATTTTTCTCTGTAAGGTGCATAGCACTAAAGGTAGCCTGAAAGGCATTTATGATATCAAAATCTAAAGAATCGCCCATTTCTTACTCCTTTTCGCCTACACCCAAATACTGCTCAGTATCACGCTTGATGCTTATTTCTACACAGCGTGAAGCCGAAACATTTTCATTGGCATTACTATAGGACGCACCATTCGCACGCAGCTTGGCAATCAGCCAATCACGCTCTCCCTGCATACTTTCCATAGCATATACATACTGCAAAACATTAAAGGCTCTGTCCTGTGACAGCTTCATATTGTAAAAATAGGCTTCCTTGGATTTGACATCACCATTCCATTCAAGTGACGCATTGCCCTCAATACGCACCTCAACAATATCATCATATTGCTGCACTACCTTTACATAGCGTGGAAAAAATTCCTGCAAAACCTTTTGAAACTCTGGATTTACAGTCGCATCATTAGTGCCAAAATAAACTCTTGGTTCATAAAAACTCACAGTCAAGGTCTTAGGATTGATATTTGTTCCCCAGCGTGCCATTTCCTCTGGCTTAAATTCCTTCTGCAAATCCTTGTATATCTGGTCATGAATCATATTATAGTTTTGACGATTGTGATTTATCTGAAACAAAAAACTCAGACACACAAAGATAAAGACAATCATCAAGCCTGTCATAAGGTCAGAAATATTTTCCCAAATATTGTCAGTTCGCTTGCGAAAAATCATTTCTTGACACCTGCCTTGCCAATCAGGGCATCAAGCTCACCAATACGGCTAATCAAAGCATTATAGTCATTGATAATCTGTGTGCTGATTGCACCCATTGCACCAGCCAGACTCTTGACAGCCTTATCCTGCTGCTTGTCTGTATTGACAGCCATTTGCTTGAATACAGCCTCCAAGCCAGACAATTCCTTCTTGGACATTGCTTCAAAATCACTGCGGAAGGCTTCAAGGGACTCACGCACTCCCTGCATAACATCCTTGCTGACTGTCTGGAAATCTCGCAAATAATGGCTGGTATCTGTCATAGTATCAAAGGCTGCAGTATTCATTTCCTTGAGCTGTCCTTGGAAATCCGTTACCGACTGCTCCACACCGCTATTCAATTCACCAAACTTCTCTATGGACATATTGCCAAACTTAGTCAATGACTCATCAATTTCTGTCACAACCCTGCTGGTAAAGTCAGCAAATTTATCGCTTACAGTCTGCATAGCAATTACATTTGCTTCTGCCGCCTTGACCATATCAGCAAGCTTCTCCATGCTGTCATGCAGGTTTGCCTGTACGCTGACATTCTGCTCAGTGCTGGACTGGAAGGAAGCAAGGTTGCTCGTAAGCTCAGCCATACTTTTATTGACCTCCTCAACCAATATAGTCTGAAAATTCTGGAAGGTTGTGTTGATGCTCTTTAGCTCCTCAGTAGTTTCAATAACAATATCCTTGTAATCTCTCTGCCATACAACTACTTCCTTAACAGCCGCATTAAGCTCCTTAAAGTTCTCGCCAAATTGCGTCTGCAGCTGAGTATTGAGCTTTTCCATAGACTGATTGAGAGCATTAATCAGCTCGTTGCTATAATTTTCTGCCATATCCTTGAGGAATTGGTCAAAGGACGCACGCATACCATCAATAGTAGCAGTATTCTCAGTCATAATATGCGCCAAATTAGTATCATGCTGCAAGGACTCAGCCTGATACTGCTTGGTTTTCTCCAAAAGCTCTGCCGCCGACTTTTCAGAACGCTGACCACTCTCCGCCAGCTGCAAAATACTATTGTTCATAGACTGTAAATATTCATTTTGCTGTCTGCCAGACTCAGCAGTTTTATTATTCAGCTCCACAAGCTGAGCACTAAGATTTGTACCCATGGCAGTAATACTGTCCTGAATACCTGAACGCAAAAGCTGCATTTGTGCAGTCTGTCTTTTAGCTGCTTCTTCCGTTTGTGTATTTAACTCTACTAATCTAGCACCAAGGCTATCTCCCATAGAAGTAATGCTATCCTGAATACCTGCTCGCAGGGACTGCATTTGTTCCTCTTGCTTGGTAAAGAAACTACCAATATTCCTAGATACTTCCGCCATGCCAGCCTGCGACTCCTGCACAGAACCAATAAATTCACCCATTTTTTGCGACATATTTTCCAAGGCTGCACTAAGATGGCTAACACTGCTAGCCTCAACACTACGCTGCAATGACTCCAATGCCGCCACCATAGCAGCTGTCCCCTGTGTACTATGATTATTCAGCTCCTTGACATTGCTATTCAAGCTGCCAAGCTTCTGAATATTGCCTATAACATCATCTTCCTCAGCCTTAACCTTGCCAGCCTGCATAAATTTAATAGCTAAGCCAGCAATCATACCCATAATTGATGTATAGAAGGCAGTACGCATACCGCCCAAAAAAGTATCTATATTATAAGCTATTGTATCTGGATTAGTATCAAAGTTAAACAAACCATATGATATACCAATAAATGTAAACAATACACCCAATGTAACTGCATATTGCGCACCATTGTCTATTATGCCATTTTTACTATTTTTATACGAATTATATGTAATATATGCACATGCAGTCAAACATATTGCATTTAAAATAATTGCTATCATAAAATATTAATGTCCTCCTTGTTCTGACTATACTTCATTTTCATATCTTTTTACTAATCTAATTTCACTTAACACTTTCTTTCTTAATTTGAATGTATGACCATGTTTTAAGTGTCCTATATAACTCAACAACACCTGCTTTACATTTTCATAAGTAACTTCATTTTTAGAATATTTTTTTGAAAGTGATTTCATTTTACGCTTAAATTTGTACTTTGTATTTCGTCTCACCTTCTTAATTATCTTACCAGTATTTGTTACATAATTCACTAACCTTTTTTTCCACAGCCTATACTCCTAAAAAATTTCGACCCTGCTTCGCAGGCAAATTACCTGTTTTATTTTTCTACTTTTCACTTATCGTATTCATAGATTTGAAGATTTTAGATTAAAGATTTAGCCAAAAAGCGGGGCGCACAAAACTAAAGTCGATGTCCACATCACGGCCAAAGTAGTAGACGGAGCCATCAAGGAGTACACTCGCCGCAGTGAAACCATAGTAACCAGCAGAGCGCATCCACCACAAACCATACCCACGGCTATGCTCATAAGCTCCGTTGTAAACTGCATATTTTGTCAGCTTACACAGTCTTTTTTCATCACTAACAAAATATTGCTCCACTTCCTTTATACTCAGCAGGAATAATTTATCCTTAGTGTCATTTCCCTGATTGGTGTTATAACTAGGATTTTTATCTGCACTAACATCCGATAACGTAACAGCTTTCATTTCCTTTGCAGAGAAAATATCCTTAATAAAGGTATCATTCAGCCATTTTCTCAAGGTACATGTTTCCCATGTAACATCCGTCGATTCTTTATTATATTTATGATTTATTAAACCATATTTACTAATAACTAATGCCTTGCCATCCTTGACATCAAGCACCTGCCACTCTACTGGCTGCTTACCAGCTGACTTATCTTTACCCTGCCAATAATTGCCAAATGTGATTATATCTCCAACCTTAACATTAACAAAACCTGCTCTATCCATAGTAGATTTAATATCTGCTTCCTTGAGATATTTATTAGCCTTGCCATTTTTGCCATCTGCATAGCCTTCCATATATGATTTTTCCAATAGTTTTGTAAATGGCTCCTCTGTACCAATGAGTAGCTCGCCCAACTTTACCATTGCATCCTTATGCCCAAGCTCTGCTGCCTTACGCAACCATTTAACAGCCTCATCAAGATTCTTTTCCATATGCTAAAATCTCCGTATCTTCATTAAATTAATATTGTCATTTATTACATTATAGCAAGTCAATAGTACAACGGCAACTGCTATATTTTCAGTCTACATTTAGCAGAAAATAATTCGCTTTATGTAATTCTACATCAATATACTAAAATCCTGCTATACAACTAAAAATCGTCCTTCGGAAGATAGTATTCATCATTTTTATACCAATCCCAAATCCTAGCAATTCTACATACCCAACATATAAAAAAGGCTACTCGCACTAACATATCTACCTAACCTAAATAACTACGCACCTTCCAGTTTTGATATGTTCACCATTTCAGAGTCACATTGTCCCTACATACCCAACCCTGCCAATAGCAGTTCTACATACTCAACCCTAAACTAAAAAATCAGCGGAGCAACATTCTCTAGCTTCCTATTGAGTATGTTACCCCGCTGAAATTCTACTTCAAACTGTCTTTTGAGCACAGCTAAAATTTACCTGTTTTATTTTTCTACTTTTCACTTATCGTATTCATTGATTTGAAGATTTTAGATTAAAGATTTAGCCAAAAAGCGGGGCGCACAGAACCACTGTGGTATGTCACACTATTGCCATCGCAGTCGACGGAGCCATCACCGTGCACAAGCGCCGCACCGTAACTATAGGCACCAGCAGAGCGCAACCACCACCAACCATGCTCATAAGCTCCGTTGTGAACTGCATATTTTGTCGGCTTACACAGTCTTTTTTCATTACTAACAAAATATTGCTCCACTTCCTTTATACTCAGCAGGAACAATTTATCCTTAGTGTCATTTCCCTGATTTGTGTTATAACTAGGATTTGTATCTGCACTAACATCTGATAACATAACAGCTTTCATTTCCTCTGCAGAGAAAATATCCTTAATAAAGGGATCATTCAACCATTTTCTCAAGGTACATGTTTCCCATGTAACACGCGTACATTCTTTATTGTATTTATAATTTATTAAACCATATTTACTAATAACTAATGCCTTGCCATCCTTGACATCAAGCACCTGCCACTCTACTGGCTGCTTACCAGCTGACTTATCTTTACCCTGCCAATAATTGCCAAATGTGATTATATCTCCAACCTTAACATTAACAAAACCTGCTCTATCCATAGTAGATTTAATATCTGCTTCCTTGAGATATTTATTAGCCTTGCCATTTTTGCCATCTGCATAGCCTTCCATATATGATTTTTCCAATAGTTTTGTAAATGGCTCCTCTGTACCAATGAGTAGCTCGCCCAACTTTACCATTGCATCCTTATGCCCAAGCTCTGCTGCCTTACGCAACCATTTAACAGCCTCATCAAGATTCTTTTCCATATGCTAAAATCTCCGTATCTTCATTAAATTAATATTGTCATTTATTACATTATAGCAAGTCAATAGTACAACGGCAACTGCTATATTTTCAGTCTACATTTAGCAGAAAATAATTCGCTTTATGTAATTCTACATCAATATACTAAAATCCTGCTATACAACTAAAAATCGTCCTTCGGAAGATAGTATTCATCATTTTTACGTAAATTGCAAGAACAAGTTGCACATTTTCCTAATCAAGCAGAATAAATTTCATCCAGTTTAGCCTCAAACAACTCATCAGGGGTTTTATATCCCAGAATCTTACGTGGAAGGTTATTACACCAGTATTCTATTCGTGCTATTGCATCTATGCCATAGTCACTAATTCGCTCTCCCTTGCCTATAAAACGCCTTACCAGACGGTTATGCCTTTTGTTGCTGCCTTTCTCCCAAGAAGAGTACGGATGAGCGTAATATACTAGAGTTTTATTGTCTTTTTCAAGATTGCTCAACTCTGTAAATTCAGATCCGTTATCAGTAGTTATACTCTTGAATACATCACTGAATCGGGGACTGAAGTATTTCCTAACCTTCTCAAATCCATCCATTACCGCAGCTGCTGTCTTGCCAGCTATTTTGACAAGTATGTACTTGCGGGTCTGGCGTTCAAGTAGGGTTAACAACGCTTCATCGTTGTTGGTCTTTTGACCAACAACAAGGTCAGCTTCCCAATGTCCGAACTCTAGTTTGTCGTCAATGGCCGGCCTTTCTTCAATCGACCTTCCGAGTAACTTCTTGTTTTCTCGCACTCTTTTAAGCTTAGGTCTACGAGATACCTTTTCTGGAAGATTGTGGTTGCGGATGCGCATCAGGCCTTTGTCTATATAATTGTAGATGGTCTTAGTGCAGAGCATCTGCTCTCGTGGGAAATTACCTTTTTCCATAGCTTCGCCTACGCAGGCATCAATGGAGATACCAAGCTCAAAGAAGTTGTTCTCAATATGGGCAATAAATTCCAGTTTGTTGATATATTCGCAACGACGGCAGGAGTTGGCTCTATTTTTCTCATAGGCTTTTTGACCAGCTTCTGCTTTGTAACGGGTAACTTTACCGTTATATAAGTATACGGTACCGCGTTTGATTTCATTACGGATAGTATTGGGAGAGCAGCCTAACTCAGCTGCTATTTTGTTTGGAGAGTGCTTGTCGTTGAGTCTGGTCTGAATAATTACCCTTTCTTTGAAAGATAAGTGTTTACCCTTTTGATGTTGTGTGGTAGAATTAAGTTGATCCATAGTGATTCTCCTTTTTAGGTTTGGTGTGGTAACTTAATTGTAAGCAAAGGTAGTCTCTATGTCTATCTTTTTGAATTGAATTTGCGCAACTTATTATACGTCATCACCACATCACCGTCGAACTGAAATCCGGTGTTAGTATCGATGTGGATGCATAAATTCATAGCTACACAAAGGCTCCATGCCACTGGATAAATTCAGTGACGCGGAGCCCTTTTATTTTATTTCAAATTTTCAACATTTAATTCCATGAATATTAAAAAGTTCGTAGCGTTTTTTAACAAACGTGAAAAGGTTTCTGCATAATTTTCTTTTTTCACATCAAGCTTTTTGGTAATTTTTTGGTACCCCTTTCCTTTACGATGTCCTGTTCCACTTGAACGTAACTCCTGCAAATTTCTCAAGAACTTAATATGTTCATCATAGTTTTCGATATTGCTTTCACATAGCCAGGCCTCTATTTTTGAGATACTACCTACAAGTTTTTCGTAATTACCAGTTAATCGCTTTGAAATACTTTTTTCATTTAAAGAATCAATTAGTATTTTGACTAAAGAAAGAACAAGCATATCCATCTCAGCAATTGAATTATTTACTGGAACTCTTAATGTTTCAAAATTATAAGCATCTTGCTCTGTTAACGATAAAAATAAAGGCCATCCATACTTTTCAGCGAAAACCTGATTCAATCGTGTATAAGCTTTCTTAAAAACAAAATCTGGAGATTCTGAGTCTGATGCAATACACATAAAATCTCTCTTTATTTTTGTTTTGCTCAATTTTCCTCCAATTGGCTTGTTAAATCCCCTCCAGTAATGTTGCTCTGCTTCGCTTGGTAAGTCTCTTCCCAAATCACCTAGATAAGCCGATACATAATCTGAATTGCTATTATCAATATACAATGACCACAATACGCCACATCGAATAATTCCATCCCCAACTTTATAAATTTCAGGTTTTGAATAATACTTATTCAGTACTGCACTATCAAAATATACAGGTGTTAAATAGTGTGGTGCTGTTGGATTTGCTCCAAAGTAATTGTTTAGTTCCTTCGGATTACAAGTATGGCGTATTTCTTTTCCATTCTCATCTATACCAATAATAAAATCAACATAAGTCTTTTCTTCATTATACGGCCAAATATTACTATCACATAAACTGCAACCTGAAATAACATTTTTTGCAAAAATATAAGAATAATTTCCTCTCTTTAGTCCAGTTGATGTGTTTCCGATATTAAGTGTATAAAAAATTGTGTTGTCGTTATTTCTATAAGCCAGTCCGTCTTCCTTGACTTTTTCTGAGTCATTAATAGAAATGCATCTACTATCAATATGAATCATTAACACTTTTTCTTTCACTGCTAGATACGTTTTTAAGTATCTTTTATGTATAGTGATGTACCCATTGTCATTCATTTTCACTACGGTAATTCCTTCACCGTTAGAAACATCAATATATTCTTTTTTTTGTGAGTTGAAATACAGATTAAATAATAGTCGAAACTCTTCAACAATTTCTATTGAATCCGGCGCCACACCATTATATTCTCTTTTTATAATAAGCGGTTCATAACCATTGTCGTTTCCCCAGCGATGATAAACCTTTTCATCATCTTCCCAAGAACCATAAACTGTAATCCCCGGCATCAATGTTTGTGCATTATAGGTATCGTTTTCCATATCATTTTCAACTTCATCCAAAGGAAGAAGAAAACTCTGAAGGTATATATCATACTTTTCATAAATTTTATTTCCCGATACTGGAACCATTATGTCAGCATCTAAGCCTCTCTCAATCCATTCTCGAATATCAATCTGATACAAATAATCTTTATTCATCATCATTCAAACCCTCCTGTTATCTATTCCACTGCCAAATCTGCTCCTTAATATCGAGTGGCTTAAACTGCGGTCGTCTCTGACAACAATCCCAGTGCCACAACCCACGACATCTAATCCACAGCCTAAACCCTACCGCCATTTTCTGGCTACTCAATTTTTCTCCAATCAGACCAAAAGGTAGATATGTTTCCATACAAGAAAACCGAGCTTTCCGCAAGGCCTCTCTGATGATGCTAACCTCGCAAAAAGCCCGGAAATACGCCACTTTTCAGCCTTTATTTATCTTTCCTTGACAATAAACATACCGTCTCCACATGGCTCGTCATCGGGAACATATCCACCGGCTGCGCCACAATCGCCTTATACCCATGCTGCTCCATAAACGCCAAATCACGCGCCAAGGACGCAGGGTTGCAGGACACATAAACTACGCGCTCAGGCTGCACCTCGGCAATTGCTGCCAACACCTTCTGCTCGCAACCCGCACGCGGCGGATCCACTACCACAACGTCCGGACGCACGCCGCCTGCAAGCAGCTTCGGCAGCTCCACAGCAGCATCGCCGCAGATAAATTCCGCATTAGCGCATTTATTTTCTTCTGCATTTTTCTTGGCGTTTTCAATCGCAGGCGCTACAATCTCGATACCATAAACCTGTTTGGCGTGACGTGCAAGATACAGAGAAATCGTACCTGTACCGCAGTAAACGTCCACCACGGTTTCCTTGCCGCTCAGCGCCGCAAACTCCAGCGCTTTGTTATACAGCTTTTCTGCCTGCTCGCTGTTCACCTGGAAGAAGGCCTGCGCGGAAATATGGAAGCTCAGGCTGCCCAGACTGTCCTTAATCGATTCCGGTCCGTACAGCACGCGCGTCTTGCTGCCCATGACCACGTTCGTCTGTTTTTTGTTGATGTTCTGCACTACGCTCACAAGTCCCGGAACATGGCGTTTCAGCCATTCAATAAGCACGCCGCGGTGCGGAATGTCATAGCCAGAGGTAATAATAACCGCCATCACTTCGCCGCTGTGTACGCCCACGCGTCCCATAATATGGCGCACAAGTCCTTTGCCTGTCTTTTCGTCATAGGCGCTGATGTTATAATGCTGCATCCAGGTGCGCACTGTTTTCATAATTGCATTGTTCGCCTCTTTGGAAATCATGCAGGCATCCGTATCTACGACGCTGTGTGTTGCCGTCGCATAACAGCCTATCTGCAGCACACCTTCAGCATCCGCTGCCGCGGGGAACTGCATTTTGTTTCGGTAGCTCCACGGCTCCGCCGCCCCCAACACCGGCAATGCCTCTAAATTAAGATGTCCGATTCTGGTGAGCGCATCCTGCACCTGCTGACGCTTGCACTCCAGCTGTCCCTTGTAGCTCAAATGCTGCAGCTGACAGCCGCCGCATTCCTTATACACCGGACACGCAGGCTCCACACGCTCGGCAGATGCTTTGACAATCTCCTCCAGCGCACCAACTGCATAGCTTTTCTTCACCAGCGTAATAGTTACGCGCACCTCTTCCTCCGGCAGCGCGCCTTTGACAAAGACTGTAAATCCTTCATACTTGCCAACGCCCTCGCCGCTGCTGCCAAGACCATTGACAGTTAACGTAATATTATCCCCCTGTTTTACAGGAATTATCTGCTTCATATATTTCCACCTGACTTTTTCGATTTTATTGTATATATATCTAATTATATCACAAAAACAGCCTGCAAAGAAACAGCAGCACGCTAAGATAATGCTTTACATCAATTCCGCAGCCTACATAACGCCAAAATATCACTTTGCATCTTTCCTGTAATTGTGAGAAGTGTGCAACATTTTCTGTAAAGCTATATACTTTTCATATCTAAATTGCAATAAGAAGTTGCACACTTTTTGAAAATTAAGATGCATAGATCTT